>Ga0075444_10000310_pt1 | contig 29039 bp, 25 predicted proteins | sample CoawatmetaG01DNA_FD_76836 | JGI IMG/M metagenome (GOLD analysis project Ga0075444, IMG submission 76836) | Marine microbial communities from the West Antarctic Peninsula - Coastal water metaG017-DNA | ecosystem: Environmental > Aquatic > Marine > Coastal | place: Atlantic Ocean: West Antarctic... | reverse complement strand
GAGCTAACCAATGAAATTTCAAGTAACTCCATCGATTTTGGCTTGGTTGGCTGCCGCCTGCCTTGCTTGTGGTTATGCCGCGCCGGCTCTCAGTCAAACAACGACTGGTGAAAGTAAACCAGTAATTGGAATAAACCTTGATTTGAATACTGAGGGTAGCAAGTACTCTATTTCAGCGCGCTATTTAGATGCTATCGTCAGAGCCGGTGGCATAGCTTTGCTTGTGCCGCCAATGAGTGCTGCCGAGCTGTCTCAGGTGCTGCCGAACTTAGATGGCATGTTGATGATTGGTGGTGATGATTACCCGCCTTCGTCTTACGGTCAGAAAACGGAAGCGAAAACTTCTGTCATGGCACCAGCTCGCTCTCAGTTTGACCTGCTTGTGGTGCGTTCAGTGTTGGACCAGCCACCCATGCCATACCTGGGCATTTGTGCTGGCTCACAGGTATTGAATATTGGCTCAGGTGGTGAATTGATTCAAGATATTCCTACTGCTAAGCCTGAGTCGAAAGTTGCTCATTCAGGCAAGAACGGCTGGCAGGGAAGTGCTGCTGGCAGCCACGTTGTTACTTTGCATAGCGCTAGTAAGCTGGCGACTATATATGCGGGAAAACCACTAGCGTTTGCTGTACCTACTTCGCACCACCAGTGTGTCTCGAGGCTGGGAAAAGACTTGCAGGTTGCTGCCACTACCGATGATGGCGTAACTGAGGCTATTGAGGTGCCTGGTGATCGCTTTGTCGTGGGTGTGCAGTGGCACCCTGAGCGCGATTTTGAAAACAACAGTGTTTTGTTTGCTGAGTTGATTAAGCAAGCAAGGGCATATCGTGCCCTGAAGGCGAAGGCTGCCCTAAAAAGTGTGGCTGTCGGAAACTGAAAAAAAAGAAGTAGCGCCATGCACTACTTCTCTTTTTTCAGAAATTTCAGTCGAGGTTGTTAGCCTGGTGGTCCCGATGGGTTTTGTGGTGGCGGCGGCGGAGGTGGCGGTTGCGACCTTCTATTGGCGTCAATAATTGCCTGCTGAATAGCGTTCTCGTTGGCAACTGTCTGCGGAATGGTGTTGGTGCCTGCGCAGGCTTTATCGGCGCAGCCTATTATTACTGCTGCTAGCAGCAATAATAGAGAAAGTGTTGTATCTAATTTGTTCAAAATGCCCCGCTCATTCGTATGAGTTGCTGTATCAATTCGGATACCTTTGCTAGTAGATTAGCCGCAGTATTGGCAAAAATCCAATCTTGGCAACGCTTTCTCTCTGGTGAATCTTGTCAGTTTAGCTAGTAAGTCTTGCTGGTAGGAACCTTAGAGGTGTTGTAGAACCAGCGACTGTCCGGTTGAAAATATGAGGTATAACATCGCTAAAATTATGCCTCAGAGTGGCGATACTGTGCTGCGTCTAACTCAAAGTGGAACCATGCAAGGTAGTTTGCTCTATATGAGCCCAGAGCAATGTCTTGATGAAGACCTTGATGGGCGTTCTGACGTATATTCGCTGGCTTGTGTGATCTATGAAGCGTTGACTGGTAAATCACCAGTTTGCGCGCGCACTGCATTTGAAACTATGAACCGGCATCTCACCGCCATGCCAGCTTCTCTTGCGACTGTGCGGGCCGATTTGCGTTGGCCGGATAAGCTGGAAGCGACTCTATCTCGTGCTTACGCCAAGAAGCCGAAAGATCGCTATCAGTCTATGGCTGAATTTCAAAATGCTTTGAAAAAAGTTATTGATCTTCCCGTTGAAATTGAGTGGCCGGAGAGGTGGACGGCGAGGTCTGAGCGTACTGAGGCTGCCCTTAAGGTTGCGGAGCCTGTTGAGCATAGAGTAGTAATTGATCCCTCCCAGTCGATTGAAGTGCTGTTGAAATATCTCTCGGGCATTCCGGAACGCATTCAGTCTGGAGTAGTTCTTTTGATGATCGCCTTCTTCTTTGTTCTTTTAGGGTTTATGGCATTCCAAGCCGGTACTGTCAATGGTTTGGTGCTTTTTGGCATTGTTGGATTGGTTGTTACTTACATCTCTTCTGTTTATTGGAGTAGTTTTTTTGAATCTCAAAATATAGAGATATTGAAGAACGTCAGTTTGTATAAGGCCCAAGCTCTTGTTGGAAAGTTGAGGCCGGAGAGGATCAGCATTATTGAGGTAACTAAGCTAAGGGCTGATTTCTGCCAGGCCATCATTGAGTTTTCCGACGCCGATCATAAGCTAGTGTCTGAGAAGGTAGTCGTGCGTAATATTACTTTAGGAGAGGTTTGGTCTGAATGGAAAACTGCTGCAGAGATAGAGGCTGCTGCGAAAACAATAGCAGTTGTGGCAGCGCCAGGCGAGGCTGCTATTAAACTTCAGTATCCGTTGACTGGCTATTTGTTCTGCGATGAGGGCGGAAGGAAAATTGCCATATCTATTCTGAGTGAAGTTGGTTGGATTTATGGCCAGCGGAAGTTTAAAGCCTAAAGAGCGACTTTCCTATTTCGTCGCAGCAAGCTCGGTAAGAGCCCACATGCCGTTTTGATTGAAGAACCAACTGTCTTCTTCATAGCCAGACTGGTAGCAAGTTGCTTCGTAGGTTTGATTGCGAATAGTCGATTTGTATTCAAAAGGTTTATCGCTCGGTGGCAATTCATTGACCAGGCAATACTCAAGAAACTCGGCTAGCAGTGTGGCTCCGTCTTCATCACTGAGATCAAGTTCGAGTGAGACATCCGGTAGGCCAAGACCGTGCATACCGCAAGAGAAAATTTGGCCTTCGCCGCCAATGCGTTGCACATAGGCTTCGATGTAGGCGGCTAGACCCTGTTCTTCGCTCAGTTCGGCCCAAGCTTCTGCTGTATGGGTAAGACCGGCGGTAGCAATGTAGACACACTGACCTTTTAGTTCAGTGAGCAGAATCGATACTGTCTTTAGCATGTCTGAAGCTAGCTCAATTTGATCTTCGGCTGCGCTTGCAACTTCGGCATTTGGTCCTGAGATATAGAGCAAGTGCGTATGATTTTTGATAGCTTCGCTGTGATTGCTGCTTAGGCGGCCAACGCCGCATGAAAGCAAGGTTTCAGAAAGATCGCTGTCTCGCTCTTTGATGTCGATATCGTAGATCACTGCCTGACTTTCTTTGTTGGTGAGAGTGATACCATTGCTCGAATTTTGTGAGTCGACTTTAGTCAAAAGATCTAAAATCTCTTCAGTGCTTTGGTAGTTTAAGGGGATGATCACCAGCAATTCTTGGGTTATGTCTGCCAGGTCTTCACCTAACGAACTCAAATCAAAACCACTGGTTGTGAGAGGCAGCGATTGCTCTGATACTTCACCGATAGCATCAAGTGTGGTTTTGAACTGTTCCAATCTCTGCTCAAATTCTGGCCCACCATCAAGGTTTGGCAGCCTCTCTTCTAGTAAAACGATTTCTTCTAAGGCTTGATCAAATTTACCAAGTGCCACCAAAACTTCTACTTTGGAAAAATAAGCATCGGGAATTGGATACTCTTTTATTGAGCTGTCGAAGATTGTCAGAGCCTGCCTTAAGTCACCGTTGTGGGCCGCTGCTAGGCCCTGCTGCAGCATATCTTTAGCTCTTTCTTTAGCAAGCTCTGGTTGCGGCGAAGGCTTAGACATGGTGAACTCCGTGGTTTTTGGAAAGAAATATCGGGGAAAGAGTGGGCAAGTTTAGACACTTTAAGCAAAGCGCTTCATGTCTTTATCTGGATGTTGGAAGAACAAGACTGCCATTGAGCCAGTCAGGGTGAAGAAAATCAAGATAAAGAAAGCAGAGTTGAAGTTGTGGGTTATGTACGAGAGTTTGCCCGTGAGATAAGGGGCTAGTACGCCGGCAAAGCCGAGGTAGCAGTCCATTAAACCAAGGCTAGTCGCTGCTTTGTCTTTAGCTAAGTCGCAGTTGATGGCATAGAATGCGGCGTTTGGCATGAGGCCAAAACCAAGACCAAGAGAGTACATGACCAGGGCCGTTTCTAAACTCGGATTGAACATCAAAGGGATGAAGCAGAGGCCCGAGAGGAGCTGGCAGACCCACATCATATGACTGCGAGCAACCCGCATGCTCCCTGTTTTCTTCCAGAGATAGTCTGATAGAAATCCAGCAGAAAAAAGCATTACAGCGGCAGTGAGCCAGGGGGCAACCAGAAGTTCGCCCACGTGTTTCAAGTGAAGGTGATAAGTCTGCTCCATATAACCTGGCAGCCAGGTAACTGAGAAGAAGAGCAAATAACCAAAGCCAAAGAAAGCGAAGTTGTTGGCAATCAGAGATGGGTTGGTGAAGAGAAATTTCCAGGTGGTTTTGCCGAGCGAGATATCGTGAGCTTTCATTTCAGCCATTTTTCGCTCACGGTTTAGCGGTTGGCCTTCGCGAATGATTTTTAGCTCAGCGTCGTTGACGAATTTTGAATGTTCCGGATAGTCGCGGTAAATGAACCACCAGATTACGGCCCAGACAATGCCAGCGCTACCAAGAATGGCAAACATGGCCTTCCAGCCGAAGCTGGCAATTAAGCTGGTGATGAGAGGGGCGCCGATGACACCGGCCATGGGCACAGCGCAGAGCCCCATAGCAGTTGATCGGGCCCGTTCAGTCGAGGGCAGCCAATCGGCCACAACTCTTGTCAGAGCCGGGAAGTGAGGTCCCTCGGTAATTCCCAGCATGACTCTTACGGTGAAGAATATTGGATAGCTAGAGCATATGCCCATCAAGGCTGTGCAGGCTGACCACAGGACGGCGGCTCCCGACCAAACGCTGCGAGCGCCCCATTTGTCAACAAGTATTCCGCCACCCAGAGTCATTAAGGCGTATCCGACGGCAAAGGCAGCGGCAATGGCGCCAAATTGTTCGTTGTTAAAACCAAATTCAGCCTTGATTGGTCCGATGGCATAGGCCATGGCTGAGCGGTCCAGGTAGTTTATGAGGGTGATGATAAAGCCAAAGCCTATAATGACCCAGCGATAATTGCTTGCTTTCGCCAGCGTTGCGACGGGCGTGGGCGGCACAGCATTCTCTGAAGCTCTCATGACTTTTCCTGGGGCAAAATGGGAATCTATAGTTTAACGGCCTAGCTTAATATAAAATCTCGGAAAAATTCTTTCCGATCTTTGAACTTTTTGCTGGCTCGGTACGTATATAGTCTCGTATCGCTATTTAATAGTTACCGGAGCGTTGTTATGACTTTAAATCTAAAGAGATCCAGATTACTCAGCATTGCCGTTGCCTTCGTGGCGCCTCTGGCTCTTGGCAGTCTTCCTGCGCAAGCTCAAGATGGCAGTCCTGCAATGGAGATGCCTCCTCCAATGGCCATGCCCGCCCCCGGCGGACCTGGTGAAGAGGGGCCAGCCCCTGGGCCAATGAATTTCGCCATGGCATTGCCAGCCGGTGCTTCGATGGAGGCCATGCCAGATGCAGGCATGATGGACATGGGAGCTCGTTTTCTTAAGGGCGACGTGGCCGTTACTGATGATCAGTACGAGAAGCTATATCAGCTTCGGGGCGACTTTATGGATAAGTTCGCACCCAAGATGCTAGAAGTTATGACGCTGAAGCGCCATCTAAAGGACGTTTTGACCAGTGCTGATATTGATAGCTCTAAGGCCAATGATTTGAAGAAGCAGATGGCTTCAGCGGTTCAAGATCTCGCTAACATGAAAATCGATAACGAAATAGCGACGATGAAGGTCTATACACCAGAGCAACGCAAGCATTTGCGTTTAGCGATGATGAAGTGCCCTGGTATGAGCGGTTGGGGCCATGGCATGTCAGGTGCATCAGGTATGGGCTGCCCTGCCGGAGGTATGCGTGGTCGTGGCGGTTTCATGGGTGGCCATCACAAATCGATGGGTGAACATAAGCACGGCGGCTGGAAAGATAAAGGCGGTCCTGAGAGCGCTCACTAATTTGGCTCTCTCTGGTAAACAAGCTTAACTAAGGGATGACATAGCTTGGTTTATGGGAATATCCCTTAGTTGAGAGCGAGTACTCGGGCTCGCCTGGCAAGAGCGTACAATTTTAACGAGATTAAAATGTAGATAGTCATAGAAATGAGACTGACCTGATGGATAGTAAAAAAATCTCTCTTGCCTCCCTGTTTGCCATCTCTGTGGCTACTGCTGGTTGCCAGCTGGCTTTTGCTCTAGATGCCACCGGTGAGAATGTCGAAGAAGCTGTGCGGAAGGCTCAAGTTATAAAAAAAGACTATCCGGTCCATGCTGTAATCTCCGGTCGTGAAGCGACTATTCTCACCCGGCGCCATCCCAAGGCCACTGATGATGACTTGCGAATCGATTCGGTTTTGATTACTAAGTCTGTGCTTGATAGATTCGATTCTATTGGCACTGTCCAAGTACTTTTTCGCGATGAAGATTCGAGTAGTGGAAAAAGTGTCGAAGTCACAGCTGGTGATATTAAAACCTATGCCAATGGCTCAATTGACCCGAGAAAGTTTCTAGCGACTATCGCTGTCACCACCGTTGGTGGCGATGATGAAGCAAATAAGAGTAAGTTGTCGGCAGAAGAGCGAAAGTTGTCTGTTTCACCGGGCCCATACGAAGATCAGCGTTTGCTCTTGATGGATAGAATCAACTCTCTCAGGCGTAAGGGAACTGGTGTGGCACCTTTTGAGGCAATGTTCGCTCAACTTGATGCACAGGCAAAAAGTGGTCAGTCAGCTTCAGTAAAAGAGTCATTACAAAAGTTAGGCGAGAAACTAGCTGAGCAAGAAGACTTGGTGCGACAGGCTAGTCGCACTGGTTCAGGCCGCGGCATTACCGTTGTTTCTTCCAGCAAGACTTTCAATCAGGCCTCTAGTCAGAACTCTGATCGGCCACAGTCCGTTGCCAGTTCGACAAGCTCTGACCCGATGGAAGCTCAGAATCAGGCTCTTATGACCAAGATTAAGAGCGAGCTGATGCAGCATCGTGGTGACCCGTCTTTTGGGGTCTATTATTTGCGCAAGTTAGGTGATATCGTCGCTGAAAAAGCGAAGGGTGTAAGCCCTAGCCGAATCAATTCTTTGCTTTCTAGCTTGGCAGACGAAATGGAGCATCAGCCGGATGATCGGCCTACCTTCAGAGGTGGGGGAGGACGTGGTCCAGGGCCAAATCCGCAAGGGCCTCAGGGCCCCAATCAGGGTTTTACGCCCGGTGGAGGACCAAATTAGATTTTGGTGCGCCTGTGACAATTACTTCGGGTATGTCAGCAAATGAGTCAAGATCACGATTCTGTTGACCATGAGCTTGGCAAACAAGAGTTTGGCAAATCAACAGATTTGCCTACTGTGACAGACTTTGGGGCTGGCTATCGCACTCGCAATTTGGCCGAAGATAATATGACAGAGGCTTTGCTTGAAGAAGAGAAGCGCTTTCAAGAGCAAATTCGCAAAGATCCATTAATCGGCACCGTACTCGATGACAAATATCATATTCTTGAAGTACTGGGCTTCGGTGGCATGTCTGTGGTCTACAAGGCCATGCAAGAACCGGTTGAGCGGCTTGTTGCAGTTAAGACTGTGAAATTTAGAGTGGATGAGAGACCAGACATTTGGCGGCGATTTGAGCGCGAAGTGAAAACCTTGAGTAAACTCTCTCACCCTAATGTAGTCACTGTCTATGATTGCGTAATCGGCACCGATAGCCAACCTTATGTTGTGATGGATTATTTGAAAGGCTCTTCCCTCGACCAAGTTCTGCTTGAAGGCCGCCTCTCTCTAGAGCAAACTTATAGTGTGGCAGCGCAGATTTGTCTTGGTGTGGGCCATGCTCATCGACATGAGGTCATTCACCGCGATATCAAGCCAGCCAATATAATGTTATTAGACGATACTGCTGGTGGTGGCAATATTTCTGCCTTGAGTAGTGGCCCTAGGCTAGAGCAAGCATCTCATCGCCAAGTAAAAGTAGTAGATTTTGGTCTAGCAAAATTGGGCGAAGATTCTCGCAAACTGACACATTCTGGAGAGCTTTGGGGCTCTCCTCCTTATATGAGCCCAGAGCAAATCTCAGGCCGAGAATGCGACGGTCGCTCCGATATCTATTCTCTTGGCTGTGTCATCTACGAAATGCTGACCGGAAAAGACCCTTTTTGGGGTGCCAATGTTTATGAGTTGCTTCACTGCCACATGCACAATCAACCGCCAACTCTCGCTTGCGCTTGTCCCGATGGACAATTCCCGGTGCAATTAGAAAATGTCATTGCCAGGGCAATGGCCAAAAATCCGGTGGAGAGATTCGCCACTATGATTGATTTTAAGGACGCCTTAGAGCAAGCTTGTTTGCATCCCGACCATTCGATTAAGAATTTTGCTCGGTCGCCAGATTCTGAGCGCTCCTGGAGTTTTGCCGAGCAGCAGAAAGCAAGCAACGGCAATCTCCAAACAGTTCCCACTACTTCATTTGCTAGCCCTTTTGCACCACCCGTTGCTAACCAACCCGCTGCTGGCCAGGGCACAGCGGACAATTCAGCAACTGCCACCCATATGCTTACCTACACCCTGACTGTTTTGATGTTAGCGGCCTGTGTATTATTTGCCGTTAATGCTGGTCGTAATCTTGAGCACACTAAAGTAAGGCGATATGTGCCCGGTTCGGTCACGACTTCGGCAACTTTTGCCGGCTACAGTAAAAATAGTTCCAATTCTGGTTTAAATAGACCTCAGGCGTCGCCTGGTGGTTCTGCTTCCGAGTCTGAGGCTGAAGATTTAGAAAGCCGCAGTCAGTCCAGGCGCGGGCGCTCAAAAACCGCCACACGGCATGTTTCAGCTTCTTCGAGTCAGCGCTCTAACGAGTCTGTAAAGAAAACAATAAAAGATTCTTCTCCTAATTCATCTATTGGCGGCGTAGATCAGTCAAAATTCGAACTGTTAAGGCGACTCAAAAGTCCCGCCTCTCAGAACTAAAATTGGTAAGTGATTAAGTCCACGTCGAAAAAGTAGCTGAATTATGAAAAAACAACAGATTGCAGCATCACTCATACTCTCTCTAACGCCGCTTCTGTGCCCCATGTTCTTGCCCTGTGGCCTTGAACTGAGCCAGCCAACTGAAGCTGCGTGGTATGACAACGAGAATACTTTTCTTGATCGAGGTAAGCAGGCCTACAACCAAGGTCAGTTTGATCAGGCTATTCAGGCATTAACCGAGTCAATCAAATTGAACGGTGACCGGGCTGATTCCTATTACTGGAGGGGCTTAGCGCTTTTGGCCATCAAGCAAAATGACCGCGCTCTGGCCGATCTTAATGACGCCATTCGCTTAGCGCCAGACAGCACCAGCTGTTTTCTTAGCCGTGGTTTGCTTTATTCAAATCTGGGCCAGCTTGACAAGGCTATTGCCGATTTTGATCAGGCTCTGGCGATTGACCCCAATTTAATTGATGCCAAGACCAACCGTGACTTTGCCGCCAAAGAGCTAGAAAAACAGAAAATTGCTAAGGCTAAGCCCGTCGAGCCAGCAAATACTGACCTTGCTGTTACTACTGTTGCCAGCAATCAGGTTGCATCAAGTCAGACCGGCAGCTCGGTGCGGCCCCATGTGGCTCGTACCACTAGTGGCTATGATGCTAAGGGCAAGCCAACTTATGGTATTTCGACTGGGCACGCAGGTTCTTCTGTTAGCACCACTCCAGCCGTCACAAATCAAACTGTTATTGCTACCGCTGCTGGTATCAATGACCCTAAGTGGCTAGCATTACAAAAAGAGCTAGAGGCTAAGGTCGCCCGTGAGAAAAAAGAAGCAGAATTGGCTGCTGCGGAGCGTTCGCGCAATGAATTGAAGGCCCGCGAATTGGCTTTGAAAGAAAAAGAAGCCGAAGAGCGAATCGAGCGGCAGCGCAACAAGCATGAAGTGGAAGAGGCTCGTCGCTTGGCCATGGCCAACAACGGCAAAGTGAAAGGCCCCGCGAAGACAACTGCTAAGGCCGATGCCGAGACGCCTGCCGAAGAATCTGCTCTTGATGTCACCAATCGTCCAGTGCGAGATAAATGGGCATTAATTGTAGGCATCAGCAATTTTCAAGATAGCAAGCTCAATCTCAAATATCCTGCCAAAGACGCTAAAGACTTCAACGATTATTTGTTGAAGGAAGGCCATTTTGCCGCTGATCACGTCAAATTACTCACTAATGAACAGGCCACTCGGGCTAATATCCTTTCTGAGTTGGGTGATAAGTGGCTTCCTCGGGTGGCCAACCCTGATGACCTGGTCGTCATTTATATTTCTAGTCACGGTAGCGCCTCCGACATGGATATAGGTGGCGTCAACTACCTATTGGCATACGACAGTCAGGTCGACAGTCTCTACGCTTCTGGTCTGCCTATGCAAGATTTGACCAGAATTATCAAAGGCCGAGTCCATTCTGATCGAGTCGTTCTTGTTCTCGATGCCTGCCACAGTGGTGCTGCCGACCCTGGCGCTAAGGGGCTCTTCCGCCAGGGCAATGTGGACATCTCTGAAGTTGCTCAGGGTACTGGTCAACTAGTTATTTCTTCGAGCCAGCCTTCGCAAGTATCGTGGGAGTCAAAGCATTATCAGAACTCTGTCTTCACTCGTTGCTTAATTGAGTCACTGAAGAGCAAGGGGGATGCCACCACCCTTGGTGAAGCATTCAGCAATATGAAAGACAAAGTACAGCAAGAAGTTTTGACTGAGCGTGGTGTCTTGCAAACGCCGGTATTGAAGTCGCGCTGGAAAGGCAATGACTTGCGTCTTGCTGCTCCACCTGTCACTCCTCGCCCTGGATTGGCCGAAAATCCATAGCCCGTTGTCAGTAGGTGCGAACCTTCTCTTCTATATTGGCAATGCTAGTACAATGGTGTAGTAATTTACTTATACCTATACCTAAGTGTGAAGTGCAGTGAGCAAGCTTCTCAGCGTTCCGTCAAGGCAAGAAATACTTGCTGCTTGTAGTCAGGTGCCTAATGCCGAGTTCGGCAAGCTGGACCGGGCTGATATTGTGCAGAGCAAGCTCAATGTTTTGCTGGCTGCTCTTGAAGACGAAGCCACCGAAAAAGCAGCTATCAAAATTTTGCATGAGCTGGCGGATGACCTGGCCAAGCAGAGCCTAACTTCTTCTACTGCGCAGAAATCAGATTTTGACGGCGAGCCAGAGCAGCAACAGCTGGTTCTAAAGAGTGTTGGTTTGCCTTCCTTGCCCGATCCAATCAGACTGCTTCTTACTCCGGCAGTATTCTCCCCTGAGTTATGGGGTCGAACCTTTGCTGAAGGTTTGTTGAAAAGCAAAGAGCAGTTCCATGGTAAGCGCATCGTCGAAGTGGGAACCGGTTCTGGCTGGATTAGCTTGCTTTTGCTTTTCGTCACAAATGTGAAAGAGGTTTTAGGACTCGATTTGAATCCGGTGGCCGTTACCATGGCCAAGCTCAATACCTGGCTCAACGGCACCACTGCTGACGGTGGCTATGTGCTCAGCATGGCTGGTGAACCAATTGTCAAAGCTTTTCAAGCTGAAGTTTCAGACTTGCTTTCAACACCTCTAGCGACTGGCCAACACTTTGACCATGTGATTGGCTGCATCCCTCAAGTTTTGCATCCCAACCCTGTCAAAGGCGAACTCAACTTTGGAATTGGTGACAGTGAAAATGCCGAGGCGCTTTCCGAAAAAGATCTTTATGACCTGAGCAACTATTGCTTTGAACAAGGAATTTTAGAAGACCGATTTGGTTTGCCATTGATTGCTCGGGCCTTAGAGCAGGCCCAACTTTGTCTCAATCCCGGTGGAAGAGTTACTCTGGTTTTAGGTGGTAGACCTGGGCGCCATGCCATCGAAAGTATGTTTGATCGCCGCGGTTATGAGAGCAAACTGGTTTGGATGCGTCGCATTCAACAAGCTGATGACACCGACTTGGCTTCTCTAGTTGATTTAGAAGCAGAGCATGGCATTCGCTTTCACTTCTTTATGTCCCGCGATTCGGAATTGTCGGTATCTGCGGCCACGGCCGTGAAACTATTAGCCGCAGGAAGGCAAGTCTTTCACGATCTGCTTGTTTATCAAGCCGATACCAGGTTCGAGCCTGAGGTCTTTGCCTTCGTTCGCAACTTGAATCATATGAAGCTTGAGAGCTTGCGCAAAGAACTCGATTTTTCGCGTCTCGGACACGAGAAGATTAGCTTCTTGAGCCGTCTATCGCGCTCACTGCTAGATGTGAAAACGATTCCCTATCCCCATGAACGGGGCGATTTAAGTATTCGCGCTATTGTGGCGCGCTACCTCAATGGTTTTTGCTACTACCCCATCGATGCTTCTGAATTGTTCATTGCGCCTTCGCGCGCTGAATTAGTTGATATGGTCTTGCGCATGGTAGCAAGCTCAGGTGACCGCATACTCTTATCTTCTTCGGTGGCCTCCGTCTATGAAAGAGTGGCTTGCGATAACGATCTAGATCTGACCGTCGGCAATGATGATCTCTCTGAACTAAATGAATTAGACGATCTCGTGGCACCGAAGGTGGTGCTAATCTCTCCGAGGCAGTTGCTCAACCCCTCCCCGATTAATTTCAAAGCAATTTGCCAGCAAGCAAGGCAGCATCCTGACCGCTGGTACCTAATTGATGATTCAGAGAGCTTCACTATTAGCTCTCAGCTTGGCTCTAACATGACCTTGCGCTTTGCCGGCCAGGAACCATTGCCAGAAAATCTGATACTGCTGTATGGCTTGATCAAAAATACAATCAGCCGTGACCTTGAATTGAGCTTCTTAATTAACGCACCGGCTGCCTGGATGGAAGGGCTGGAGATTGGCTCAGAGTTGAGCTACTCACGCATTGCCTATCCTACTCAGCTTTTGTATGAATGGCTCTTCGATGATTTGATGACTTTCCCTTTCCCTGATCAAGTATTAGAGCGCAAGTTGAATGCTAACAACTTGCAAGGTGACTCAAATCACAGCGAAGCCGGTCATTCTGGTAGTTCCAAGCTTTCAGTCACACCTCTAATTACAGAGCTAAGCAAAGATCCTTGCTTCGCAGCCAAACCAGTTGATCTCGAAACGCCTGGTCTAATCAGGCTCGACTACGGTGAATTCGAATCACCAGTGCCAGACATTCTGGTTAAGGGCTTGCTCAAGGGCTTCTTAGACGAAGAGACTACTATTCTGCCGCAGATTGTCAGCGAGCGGGTTGCTGCTTACATGAAATGGACCCGCAAGGTAGCTATTTCAGGTAAGCGTATTGTTCTGGGCCAGGGCGTCTTCCCTCTCTTTGGCGCTATGATCAAGGCCTTATCTAAGCGTTTAGGTCGACCCTGCCTGGTGGCAGTTCCTGACGGCAGTTATGGCCCGCTCTACCCTATGCTCACCTATTATGGTGCTCGTTTGGTCGAGGTAAAAACCTCCCCTGAGCGCGCTTTCTTGATTTCACCAAAAGACATCGCTGCCTTGCCTGAGAAACCAGATTTGCTCTGGCTTACTCAGCCAAATAATCCCAGTGGCATATTCTTAGACCCAGAGCGCTTGCGCACAATCATAGAGAACTGCCACAAGCAAGGCATTTATGTGTTCTCTGATGAAATCTTCTTCTTGCTCTCGGATCATCGCCTCGGCAAGTGGACACCATCATCATTGTCGGCCGGTTCATTTGCTTCGGGGCCAAGCGGTAGCAACATATTTATGGTTGACGGTATTGCTAAAAGCTTTGCGGCTGGCGGTATGCGTTGTGGCTTTATGGTTACTCCCGATGAAGATTGGGCCCAAGAAATTGCTGCCCATGTCGCTCCACCTCCGGCTGCCATTTTGCGTGCTTGGGATGCTCTCTATTCAGCTTTCTTAGAAAAGGCACCGCACCAAATGATGGACGTTTCTCAGGCCTTCTCCGAGGTTGAGACCTACCTGACCAGTCAGCGCAAGGTTCTCTCCAGTCGAAGAGAAGAACTGATAACCCTGCTCAAATCAAAGGGTCTTGACGACGGCTACGATACTCCCTATCGTGGTGGTCTTTTCTTGCTGGCCAAGCTTGATAGTAAGCATGAACAATTGGCTAAGCAATACAAGCTTTTGACTAACCCCGCTGTTTGGGGCCGCACACCAGAAATGGTGCGCATGTGTTTTTGTATCGATGATGCTGCTTTCCGTGAAACCATGGAAAGATTGAGCAAGTTTGTCAATGAGCCTTAATAAGGAAGTAATCCATGGAATCTAACGCTTTGCCCGATTTGTCGATGCGAGGCAAGAATTGCTTAATCACTGGTGCCACTGCTGGTATTGGTAAGGTCACAGCTATGGAATTGGCCGGTCGTGGTGCCAATATAATTATTGTTGGTCGCAACGCTGATAAGTGCGAAAGCACCTTGGCTGAAATTGAAGCGCAGACAGGCAATACCAATCTCGACTTCCTTACTGCGGATCTTTCCGACTTTCAATCAGTGAAGACCTTAGCTAAGAACTTCACCAACAAATACAGCAAGCTCAATGTACTTATAAACAATGCTGGTGGTGTGTTCATGCGCCGCGCTGATACCAAAGATGGTCTAGAGATGACCTGGGCGCTCAATCACTTTGGCTATTTCTGGTTGACTGGTTATCTCATAGATGTGCTCAAAGCCAGTACACCATCTCGTATTATCAATGTCTCCTCCGATGCTCATAAGCGCTCATCATTGAGTGGGCCACCCAATATGCGCGATAAAATGCCTATTGGTTTTCTCAACTATGCCGATACCAAGCTGGCTAATATACTTTTTTCATATCATTTGGCCTATAGCATTAAATCGACAGGAGTGACTGTCAATGCCATGCACCCCGGTATTGTCGCTACTGACTTTGGCTCTAACAATGGCATTATCGGCAAAGCAATACAGCTAAATGCCAAAGTCTTTGGTGTCAAGCCAGAAGAAGGCGCCCGCACTGTTATTCAGCTTGCTAGCGCCCCTGAGCTTTACCAGGTGACTGGAAAATATTTCGTTAATGGCCGCGAAGTACTTTCGTCGAAAGCTTCGTATGACACCAAGCTCAGCACTAAGATGTGGCAGTGGAGCGTGGATGTCTCCAGACGATTAGGCATGGATACTAAGCGCATTGAGTTTTTGCGGTAGTGCGCCGTTGTGCAAAACGGTTTTATTTGTCTTTGCCCATGAAGCCAACACCTTCTATCATGCCTTCAAGATCGTTTCTGTTGGCCTCAGAGAAGCTCACTTCTGTAGGCAGTTTCATTTTCTTCAGACCAGGGGGAATGGCAAAATCTTTGGGGTCGTAGGCTTTTGTTGTGATTGATTTAGTCGCCACCGGAGTGCGTTGGAGGAAATCTTTGTAGCGGTGGGCGTCGAACCATTCTTTGTGCTGGTACTTCTCTTCGCTTGCCGTGCCTTCAAATATTGGTATCTCTTTTATGCTAGGCAAGAACAGGTAGCGGCACAAGAGCTCAGCCACCTTGCTGGGAATTTTGATGTTCTTGGCGCCGTAGACGAGCATGCCTTTTTTCGATTGATAGTAGACACAGTCGTAGCCTTTGTACTTCTTTTCACCCAGTAATTTGGCTTCGCTTGGATCTTTGGCGCTGACACATGGATGCAGCAGCATAACGCCGCTGAAACGATTCAAATCGCTTTGCCAGTAGACTTTTCTGTCACTGCGAAAACATGTAACTTTCCAATCAGGCGCTTTTGCTACCAGAATAAAATTGCCAGTGTTGTTTTTGATTCTTACAGCTTCGTCTGTGAGATAGATGGTGTTGTCTAGTTGGGTGACCACTAACTCTTTTGCTGGGGCCGCCGCTGACTGTGAGCATGTGAGTGCCATCAAGCTAGAGGCTGATATCAGGCCAGTGAGAATTACTTTGAGACTAGCTTGCATTTGTTACCTGACACTGGGCTCTTTCATTTGAACATATTCTGTTAGAGATATTCTATTCGATAAATTCTATCTGACTATTCTTCTATCGATTTGGCGAGGGCGCGCAGATGCTCCCGGAAAGTCAGGGCTGGCTCTGCGGCGCGCTTCTTTAGATAGTCGTCAAACATTAGTTGACTGTGTAAGTTTTGGCCATCTCTCACCAGCTGCGCTTGTTTCGATTCGGCTGCATAAATTTGTTTGGCTGTGGCGAAAACGTCGCTTATATGATCCTTATGGACAAAAACTGCACCATCCGAATCGATGAAGACAAAGTCATTGCTCTCAACGGTTGTGCTGCCAAGCTGCGCTACACCAATTGATTTCGGTTCTGCTACTTCTAACTTAAGTGGGCCCGAAGGATGTCTACCATAGCTAAATATTGGCAGACCAATGCGCACTAATTCATCGGTGTCTCTGTGGCAGCCCCAGACAAGCATCGCTGCTATGCCATAGGATGCGGCCTCAAGGGCCGTTAAATCGCCAATGCAGGCCTGGTCATTGCGACCTCTGTCGTCTATGCACAATATGTCTCCGGGCTTTGCTTGTAGCATGGCTTCCAGAAATATATCAACGCTACCGTAGTGTTTTACCGGCAATGCTTGACCAGCTACTTTGCTGCCTGGTATTAGCGCCGTGAGCCCTGCAGGCATTGAGCGCACTGCAAGCTTCAAGCGCACACAGGCATCGGCAATCATCGGCGTTGACAGTTGGCTAAATTGCTCAGTGCATTCTTTGTTGTCCACGAAAAATTTCCTCTGCTAATCTTTTAGGCCGACGAAAGACTGTATCACGATGGCGTGATTAGCTTGATCATTGAACTGGTCTGAACTATTAACATACTGAAGTTGGTAGCCCACTTCTACCCGTGCTTTCTTCAGTGTTCTGATGCCTAAGCCGGTGAAGAATCGGTTTTGGTCAATGCCAGCCTGTGGCCCTCCTTCTACACTATTCAAATTGACAAAGAGTTCGTCTTGAGCTGTGGCATATATGCGCTTATTGAGGGGGCAGTTGACCTTAACCAGGTGTCTTAGTCGCACACCGGTTCCAGCAAGTGGTTCAAACAGCCTCTCTTCTATGCGGCTGCGATTGATTAGTAGACAGCGCTTGAAGTTTTTGTTCATGAGCACTTGTTGCCAGATGCGATGCTCGTTCTGTACTCCAGCATCTGTATAGTTTGACAACCATAAATATCCAGCAAACAGCGAAAAATTGTCTCTTACTTTGTATTCGAGAGCTGGTCTAATTAAAAGCTGATTTAAACCAGAGACATTGTCGCCCATGCGCGGAGCTACTTCTAAGTAGCCGTGCACTTTTTTGTACACAGTACGATCCAGCATGATTGGAGTCCAGAGTTGGAGGTCATGATCGGCAGCGGCGTGGGCCGGCTCAGCGCACAGCATCAGCGCTAGGGCGCTAATGGCAATTGCTAACTTCGAGTAGGGTTTCCGCAATCGTTTCACTATTATTTTGCTTTGACCAAGACTGTATCACCCAATCTTATTTCACCATTGTTTTGCGGTATGGCATTTTGGCCAAACATGACTTTGCCTTTTTCTTTGCGGAAGAAAGAAAGTGTTTTCAGCGGCTCTTGCGAGGCTTCAGCAGTGTCTTGATCGATAGTTGTTATCTGGCAGCGGGCGCAGGGTTTGACCAGGCTGAGTTTGACATTGTCGATAGTAATTTCAGACCAGCTATCTTCGGCAAATGGTGCACTGCCACCAATGGTGATATTGGGTCTAAAGCGATTCATGGGCAGCGGGTATTCCAGTCTTCTGTTTAATTCGGCGAGTGATTCGTCGCTTATGACCAATACTGGAAAGCCGTCGGCAAAGCTGACAACATTGTCAGGCGAGTTTGCGTATTTTTGATCTACTATGCGCTTGAATGATGGCTCCATGCGCACTAAGCGCACTTTTTTTTCTAGATTGCGGGAGAGCAGGTCCGCTGCCTCGTCGCCCTGATCTATGGCCTGACAGGTGTCATTCCATACTTTTACAGTCATTACTTTTGCATCTGCTTGGGCTTTATCTATGCTCAGCGGAACCTCTACGCTGTCTCCCAGGGGCATGGTCAGGCGCAGGCTGTGCTCTAATATGGCTGTTTGGATCAGAGCCATTGGTGCTAGTTCTCGCTGGGTAAGAAACTGACCACCCTCGGTTACTACCATCCATTCTCGGTCATACTTGAAACCGCGATTTTCTAATTTTGCGCTATTCAAAGATATTCCAGCCAAACTTTTGACAGGATAAATTGTCAGGGAAGTTATCGTCAGTGCCGTGCTGCTCATGGCTGCGTTTCCTCAATTGCTTGTTCTAAATAATCTTTTTCGCTGGTGTATATCACTGAGGTTGCATCTATTGTAGGGCTGATCGCCTGATTTTGAGCCATTGTTTCGCGCTCTGAGAGCTTTGCTTCTAAAGCTTGATCTGGTTTTCTTAGCTTTTCGGCTAGTTTATATCGTTCAGCGTTGCGCATGGTTATTCCAGCATTAACCCAATGAAGATAGACCCACCGTAGCAGAGGGATGAGAACGAAGAGGGTGCCGTAGGTTGCTAGTATGTCTGCTTGCCAACTGTAGATATGTACTAGACGATGAGCTGTGAAAGCGAGCCACCAAGTGCCAGCCAGGTTGAGTGTAGCGATGGCCAGTACTGGTCTGATCTGTTCTTTTGAAAGCTCAGAGAAAGGTATTTCATACTCTACCAAGGCTTGCGGGAGAAAGTTTGGCAGCACCATATTGGGCACTGCGGTGGGCCCAGCGCTAACTTGCAGCGAAGGAAAAAGATAGATTATTGAACCCGTTTCACTTACTTCTGGTCGGCCATCAAAGCGACAGAGTACTGGTAAAACAAAATCTTCGCTATTGTCTTTTGTGGAAATTTCCCTGAGCATAAATGGTGCTAGCTGTTCTGCTGTCACGGCACCTTTATTGTCATGAATCAGTTGGGCGATGAGACGCCATTGTTTTTCTTCAATGTCGCTATTGGGGCTCTTGTCCCCAAAGAGAAAGGAGAAGCAATTGATCAAAAAATTGTCGTTTTTGATTTGCTCTACGGTGGTGCTTAGGGGTTGACCTAGCAGTCGTTTTGCTCTGTTTGGCTGCCACAAGATAAGGTCGCGCAAAATCAGTAAATCTAGAAACGGTTGTTTTTTGTTTTTCTTTTCTGTGCCAAAAGTAGTAACGAAAATTGTCAGCATGACTGCAAAAATCACTACTGCCAGAGAGGCCAGTAGTATTAAACCGAAAGAAATTTTCACTATGAAAAAACAGATTTCGAACAACAGTGTGCTTGCTTTTTCGGCAAATGCCCGCAAACCAGTGGCCAGATAATTGTTTTGAAAGCCCGGGCTAAATTGATAGGCAACAAAGCCAAGCTTTGATACTTCGAGGTGACCGCCTACGTCTGAGGCCACTTCATTGAGCAAACGGTTGCTGTCGTTGAGTGAAAGCCCGGTCTTAGTTGCTACATCTGCAGCGCTTACTCGGCGGCCAAGCTGGTTGATGGCGCGAATCACTATTTGCTTATCGTCAGCAGGCTTGCTCAAGTTTTGCCTCTTAGTGACTGGCGGTAAGGGCTCCCAAGGCTTGAATGATGGCGATCACCGCGCACATTAATGACTCGCCAGCTACCGCACCAGAGGCCACCGGCACTACGTATAAATCGGCGCTTTTCTTTGAAGCCCAGCGCCAGATCATGGCAATTAAAGCACCTAAGAAGAAGGCAAAGGCATTGCTAAATGGCATTACCCACGAAAGACCCAGGCCCATGGCTGATGGTACGTATGGTTTCCATTTCTTGCTAGCAAACTTATCGAGTAGGGCCAAAGCGATACCGATTAGACCAGCAATGAGCATGCCCCAGCGTGCAGTCACCGGAACTGTCTCAATGCCTTGACTGAGAGCCAGAGCAACTGATTTCCAGATGTTCACTGATGGCGGTTCAAAGGCTTCGAGGGCGGCTTTGTTTGGCACCATTAAGTACCAGGCCGGAACCACTGCTGCTACACCAAAGAAGACCCCAGCAAGCTGCGCTTGAAATTGTTTTCTAGCATTGGCTCCAAGCAGGTATCCACTCTTGAGGTCGGTGAGCAAATCGGCTGAGCTTGAGGCAATATTGGCAGTGACCGAGGCGGCCATAAGGTTGGTGACAATATTCTTTGGAGCCATTACTGCCACGGTTAGCTGCGTAATTTTGCACATGGCACTCATTGGTGTCACGTCAGTTTCACCAGTGGCACGGCAGGCGACTAAGCCCAAAAAGAAGCTCATCACAATGGTCATTATTCCAACCAAAGGAGAGATGGAGAAAGCTAAATATTGCAGCGCTATGCTGGCGATGGCCAGGGGGATGATGCCCCAAACAAGCCATTTTAGCGGTACTTCAATGTCAGCTAGAGGGTCTATATTTGCTGTGCTTGCCCCTTTCTTCACTTGCACTATATTCAGTGAGCGTAGAATAGTTTTCCATTCCAGGGCAAAAGCTGTGAGGCCACTGGTTACCATGATGGCTGTGCCGCTCCACAGGGCCCATTCTTTGATGATGGCTTTAGGGGCGCTGATTTCGTGGGCGTTGAGTGCTTGGGGCCCGAAGAATAAATAGAGCACTAAGGAGCCAACCAACATTGAAAGTGACACCCGCATGCCAACCAGCATGCCTGCTCCAAGCAAGAGTAAGCTGGGCTCCCAGCCAAAGCCTGGTGTATCTTTGAGGTTGACCCCGAGGCTGCGACCGCCAAAAGGAATTAGCTCTGGGATTTTCAGATTGGCTTTGATCTGCCAGGCAAAATCACCTTTACCAAGAAAACCCACAGCGGCTCCTGCCACCAGGGCTGCCACTAGCGAATAGGCTTGGGTCACTGCTTCTTTACACTGACCATGCAGGCTCTTCAAAGTTTCTGCCGCGGCGATGCCCGAGGGAAATGGCAGTTGTTCGACGTTGATCATCTGTCGCTTCATTGGTACAGCAAGAAACACACCCATCATGGCTGAGACAAATGTCCATGGTAGTAGGGTTGTCCATGGTTGGTGCTCGCCAGTGATTAATAGCAGAGCACCAAAAGCAATGCCGACGGTGGCACCAGTAGAGTAGCCTGCGGCCGAAGCCGTTGACTGCATGCAGTTATTCTCTAAGATGGTCATATCAGATACTTTGGGGAAAGCTATTCTGATGCCGCGCCAGATTACAAACGAGAGTACGCAAGCTGTGATTGCAACACCAAAGGCCCAACCGACTTTGAGCATGGTATACAAATTTGAAATCGACATCAGCATGCCGAGCGCGCCGCCCATGAGCACTGCACGCAAAGTAAACTGCGGCACCGTGTCGCCTTGATAAACAGTTCTAAGCCAGAGCTGGTCAGTGCTTTCGCCAGGAATTTCAGGTTCGAGGGTGATACTGCCGTGATCTAGGGGCGATGACTTTTCTTCCATCTTGTTGTTTTCTACTTTTGTTTTGCTTTTTTTTGTTCTTCTAATACTTTAGGTTAGTCTAACTATGAGGGCTATTGAGCATGCAGAAGCCTTCGTTATCGAGGCCGCGCAGCGATGTCGCTCTGGCTACCCGGGTAATGCCAAGCTGAAAAGCGGCAGTGCGCAAATCACATTCGTTTGATTTTGCTAAGTGCTTTATTTCTTTGTACGAATCGAGCATCAAGAGCTTCAGTTCTTGATTGACGCGCTCAAGCCGCCAGCGGAACTGCTGCACGTTTTGCACCCATTCAAAATAGCTGACCATGACACCACCAGAATTGGCAAAAATGTCAGGCACGATTACTTTGTCGTGTTTGATCAAATATTCGTCGGCTTCAGGAGTTGTAGGGCCATTGGCACCTTCGATGATGAATTTGGCTTTGATCTCTTTCATGTTCTCTTTGGTAATTACATTACCGAGAGCGGCAGGAATAAGTACGTCGCAGTCGCAGCTGAAGATAGCATCGGCTGAAATTTCTTTGGTCTCGGGGAAACCTTTGACACCGTTGTTTTCGCGCACATAACGCATCAGGTGTTCTACATCTAAGCCTTTTTCGTTGTAAATGCCGCCGGTCAAATCAGCTACCGCTACAACCATTCCACCCATTTGATGAATGAACTGGGCTGCCCAAGAGCCAACATTGCCAAAACCTTGAATGGCAAATTTGGTTTTAGCAAAATCCATAGTGTAGTCAGCAAGAATAGCTTCGCAGACAAAGGCAATGCCTTGCCCGGTAGCTTGTTCCCGGCCTTCACTGCCGCCTAATTCAATTGGTTTACCTGTCACCACTGCTGGTGTCCAGCCGTGATACTTAGAGTATTGATCGACAATCCAGGCCATTGTCTGTGAGTTTGTGCCCATATCTGGGGCGGGAATGTCGAGGCCGGGGCCGATGATGTCGTGAATCTGGTCGATAAATGAGCGGGTGATGCGCTGCAGTTCAGCGTGGGAAAGTTTGGATGGGTCGCAGTTGATACCGCCTTTGGCACCGCCATAGGGAATATTGGCTACGGCTGTTTTCCAGGTCATTAGTGAGGCTAGTGAATTGACCTCATCGGGATCAACTTCAGGGTGATAGCGCAATCCACCTTTCATGGGGCCGCGGCTGTTATCGTGCTGTACACGAAAACCGTTGAAAACCCCTAGCTCGCCGTTGTCTAATTCGATTACTACTTCAACTTTGACTTCGCGCCTTGGCGCCATTAAAACGGTTTCGAGCATTGAGCCAACATGCAAATGTTTAGCTGCTCGCTTGAAATAATAGTTGGTCGCTTCTGATGCCCGCATCGCTGCCTCCCATTAGGTTTCTAATAGGTTAGCACCTTGGTTTCTTGCTCAGCTCAAGACTTAATGCAAGAAAGGCTGGTTTATGATCTTTAGATTTGGGCCTAAAAGCTGCCCATTGCTACTGGCACATAGCCTCTGAACATATAGGCGGCCTGATGGGCGGCTTGTTCGACAGTCGTGGCTTTGCCTTTTTTCAGGGTGTCGACTTGGCTTTTGACAAATTCAATTCTTTCCACAGCTGGCATGGCTGGTACTCTAATTACTTTGACGTTTCTTGAGGCATAGCAGTGCTCCAAGATCACGCTGATTTCTTTGGTGAATTTGAGACTCTCATTCTGACGAATCTCATTGGCTTCGAAGAATGACAAGGGCTCGATTAAAAAGGCAACGTCATACTGTGAGGCGTCTAAATTACTGAAGGCCGATGGTACTGGCAGTTTGTCGTGCAAATAATAGGCTTCACCGTCGAATAAGCCCCGGTCGAGAATGACAGTCTGGTCGAAATCGAGAATTGAGGCCTCGGCTGATTGCTGGCGTTTTAAGACTTCAGCCTGAAATTTTTGTCTGTCTACCCAGGGTAGAATGCGACCTTCTTTGATGATCTGGGTGGCAATTTCGTTGACTATTCGATATCCCAGTTGACCCAGGCCATTGACGATTGTGGTTTTACCGACCGACGGTCCGCCTGTGATCACTGCTTTCATGTTGCCAACACTCACTGTAGGGGTTTTCAGGTGCTATCAGGACTGTATGTTTTTTTTAGGCACTATACAAGGTGAGATTTCTCATATTTGTGGGAAGGCTCCCCCTTAGCTCTAATAATCTTTGCCAGACGGGGTCGCTTTCAGTAGTTCCCTCACTGATGGCATTGCCAATTCCGCCGCCGTTTCCCCTGCTTTTATGGCAAGTTTGACATCGCTAGTTTTGGTTGAGAGCACGGCAATGCCATTTGTGCGTGGCTGGATGATTAGTTGGGCCAAGCCCACCTGGGATCTGTCGACGCTGGCCAGCAAAATATTGATGACGCGCTTACTGACACTGCCAATTTTGCGAAAAGTCTTGCCGTTCTCGCTCTCGAAAGGTTCATCTATATTGATGGCAATAACGGCTACTTCCTTTTCGCTTCCCAGTTCTTGCGCCAAGACCCTGGCTTGCTCTACCGGTAAATTGGATTGTATGCCGCCGTCTACTAGCAGAGCCATGGAGGGCTCGCCATCTTTTATCTTTGTATTTTCTGGGTTAGTTAGATCGAAAGGCACCGGCTGGCGCAGGGCTGGGATAGCAGAGCTGGCTTGGATGGCTCTGCCTAAGTCGCCACTTCTGATGACATAGGGCTTGGCCGTGAGCAGGTCAGAGCAAACGGCGCCATACTTCAATGGTAGGCTTTCGATAGCTTTGCTTTCGAGGGGCACCTGGGCATTGACATAGTTTCTAAAGCGATTGCCGCGGTAGAGGCCGTCATAGGGATGGTAGCCGAAAAGGTGAGGAATGAAGAATATGGGCACTGCCATGATGCGCACCGGAATTGGCACGGTCAGGTAAGAGCGCAGGAAAGACTTTCTTAGCAGTATCTTTTCTATGTCATCGGCACTCAGGCCCGAGCAGTAAAAGCCACCGACGATAGCACCAATGCTGGTGCCAACGATGGCGTCAACTTTTATGCCATTCTTTTCCAGTACCCTCAATACACCCACATGAGCGGCACCACGGGTGCCACCACCGCCGAGGGCGAGTACTAATTTCTTCTGTTGCCTAGTGGCTACGTCGGTCTGTTGGGCTTCTTTTGCCTGTAATGATGATATTGATGCAAGACAGCTAACACAGGCTAGTACGATGCTGCGAGTAAGTCGGTATGTCATAGTCTCCAAATTGACAGATTTTGCTAAAGCGAAGCCCCAAGTTTTACTTTTGTAACCGGTTTTATTACGCGATTGTCTAGTCTTCTAATATTAACGAACTTCAAGAATTGGCCAATTACTGGCCTCGCGCCGCGATCTCGGTTAGAATCAATCTTAAGTATGAGAGATTGACAACTGCGTATCATGCTATAAATAAAGGACTTTGCAAGGTCTTAAAGCGGGCTTTCAGTTTCACTGAAATTTCGGTTGAAACCTTACCGGCGCTTCATCTTTGTTGGCGCCAACCGGCAACTAGCTTACGAAACTAGTGCATGGACATTTAGGCAAGGGCATTAAAGGCAAAGAATATTAGGGGGCTCGCAACTTGGATTTTTCAGCCTGGAACACTCCGACTACATGGGTGACATTCGCCGCTTGGTTCTGCGTTTCATACGTATACCTGGCAATCGGCATTACCGGTGGCTACCATAGGCTTCTCACCCACAAGTCATACAAAGTGCCTAACTGGTTGAGATACTTCATCGTCTCTGGTGGATATTTCGCCTTGATGGGAGCTCCGATTTCATGGGTAGCAGTGCATAGGCTGCACCACCAGAAATCTGACCAACCAGGAGACCCCCACTCCCCTCGTGACGGTTTCGAACATGCTCTATATAAATGGATGTTCGATATGGAAAAGCGTCAGTCAGTTGAAGAAATCAGAAAGCAAGTTCCAGACTTGCTCGAAGACAAAGTCCTTTGCATGCTCGGTACTGATCACTCGGCTAAGCAAGCCCAGCTTTGCCTCTGGGTCAATATTGTTGCCCGCGTAATCATACTTTTGGCTTTCGGCCCTGTGGCCTTCACCGCTAATTTGATTGCTTCAGTGCTCGTCTTCTGGAGCCCACAATTCGTCAACACCTTCTGTCATTTGCCTAGCTGGGGCTACCGCAACTATGAAGTGCGCGATGATAGCCGCAACGTACCATGGGTTGGACTCATGGCTATGGGTGAAGGCTGGCACAACAACCACCACGCTTTCCCTAAATCTGCTCGGCATGGCATTAGATGGTTTGAGTTCGATGCTACCTGGATGATGATTTCATTCTTCGAGAAAATTGGCCTGGCTACTGATGTAATCAGACCTACTCCAACACTTTCTCCTGAGGAGATTGCCGCTGCCAAAGCAGCAAAAGCTGCTCGCGCAGTGAAAGAAGCTGTGGTCGCTCCGGTATCGGCTGCTACTGCTGAGAGCGCTGAGCTCGTCAATGTGCCAACCGAGGCCGTTGAAGCTGTTAAAGAGAAAGAGCTAGTAGAAATCTAGATACAGCAATTTCGCTCTAATCCCAAAAATCTGAGAAGCGCTTCAGCAAAAACGGAGCGCTTCTTTTTTGAATAGACTAGAATTGAACTGTAGTTTTCGATTGAAGAGGTGCTGGTCTAAATGAGATTCTTATCGGTAGTTTGTGCTCTTGCTCTGGCGCTGAGTTCTTTCTTCAGCACATTTTTGTCAGTTGAAGCAAAAGAATGGTCAATTGACGATCGTCAACAAGCCCTGATGCAGCAAATCAATGAAGGTCAGAAAGCAAAAGAATTGACTGTAAAAGAGGCTAAGAGCCTGCGCAAAGATTTGGCCAATCTTGCCAAGAAAAAAGCAAAAATGAAAGCCGAAGCTGACAAAAAGAATGTCTTGACCAAAGAAAATCAGACTGAGCTAGAAGGTGACCTCAATAAGATCAGTGTTGAAATTCAAAAGCTCAAATTAGAGAAGCGCGTGCAAAAGTAAGGCAATCCCAAGAATTATTTGCAAGAAACTGAAGGGGCACCAGAAATGGTGCCCCTTCAATTTCAAAAAGAGTTAGATTCGCCTATTCGTATTGATGACTCTTAGGGCTGGTAATGACACCGATGAATAGCATCATCAGGCCACCCCAGAGAGCAGGTACCCAGCCATGAATGGTTAGATAACCAGGCATGAGGTCGGCGAGCACTTTTAAGGTTATGGCTGGGATGAGCCAGAATCCTAAAATCCATGCCGGTATGAGCACGAGCAGCGCCAGACCGAAGGTGGTGATCGTGAGGAAAGTTGTCAGCACTATGGCTAGGGCCTCAACGATCCAGCCGATGAAGGCGAACACGAAGCCAGCGGCAAGAGCGCTGACAAAGCTGCCGTGGGTATCTATGCCTTTAATCATGGGGAATACCCAGTGAAAGGCAGCGGCAATTAAAACTAGTCTGATTAGGTAGGCTTTCATGCCTTCATCATAACCCTAATCTAGTTTTTTGGCTTCCATATTGGATCTTGGAACTTGCTCGATTTACTTGGTTCAAACCAACGGGTCATGGTCATTTTCTGTTGGGTATAGAACTGAATACCTTCTGAGCCTTGAATGTGCAAATCGCCATAGAACGAAGCATTCCAACCAGTGAAGGGGAACCAGGCCATGGGAGCGGGGACGCCAACGTTAATGCCGATCATGCCGGCATTGAAGTGATGTTTGAATTCGCGGGCTGAGCGACCGGAGTTGGTGTATATCACTGCGCCGTTGCCGTAAGGGCAATCGCGACCAATGGCAAGGGCGTCTTCTAGTGAATCGACACGCACCACCGATAATACTGGCCCAAATATCTCTTCTTTGACCACAGACATTTCTGGCTTAGCATGGTCAAGAATAGTTGGACCTAAGAAAAATCCGCTCGATTTTGCGGCCTCTATCTTGCGACCGTCCAGAGCCACTTTAGCTCCTTCGCTTTCGCCTTTATTGATCATGCCGCGCACTTTTTCTAAATGCTCTTTTGACACCAACGGCCCCATATCTGGATGGGCACTGCCTTTTCCGTCGGTTGGACCAACTTTCATCTTGGCCGATGCTTCCACTAAATGTGGTATCAAAGCTTCAGCAGCTGCGCCTACAGGCAGGGCTAAGCTGCCCGCCATGCATCTCTCGCCAGCACAGCCAAAGGCTGATGCCTGAAGGGCTTGCACTGTCTGCTCCATGTCGGCGTCAGGCATAATGATAATGTGATTTTTGGCGCCACCGGCCGCCTGTACTCTCTTGCCGTTGGCTGTGCCTGTGGTGTAAATGTATTTGGCAATATGAGTCGAACCGACAAAAGAGATGGCCTTAATCAGTGGGTGGGTCAGTAGGGCGTCAACACAATCTTTGCCGCCGTGAACGATATTGAATACACCATTGGGTAGGCCAGCTTCAGCCAGTAGATTGGCAATCATCATGCTGGTCAATGGCACTTTTTCGGAAGGTTTGAGCACGAATGAGTTGCCGCAGGTCAGGGCAATCGGATACATCCAGAGAGGAACCATGGCTGGGAAATTGAAGGGCGCAATGCCAGCGCAGACGCCAATTGGGTGGCGAATGGTCTCGCAATCGACGTTGCGAGCAATGTTTTCCATGCTTTCGCCCATCATTAAGCTGGGGATGCCGCAGGCAAATTCGACGACTTCTATGGCGCGTTGTACCGAAGCCTTTGACTCAGGAAGGGTCTTGCCGTGCTCACGAGTGACACATTCGGCAATTGCTTCATAGTGTTGTTCCATCAGGTTTTTGAAGCGGAACATCACCCGGGCCCGTTCGATGATTGGCACTTCCTTCCATTCGAGGAAGGCTTTGTGAGCTGCTTGTACGGCTCTATCTACATCGGCATTACCACCCAGTGGCGTGCGGCCAATGATTTCACCAGTGGAGGGATTGTAGATATCTTGAAACTCGGTGGCCGTTGAATCTACCCAGTCACCATTGACTAAGAGTTTGCACACTGTTGCAGTGCCGGTTTTTGTTGCAACCATTCCACCCTCCGATTTTTTTGCAAAAGCTGGTGAAGCTTCACATAATTTGCACTTTAAATAATCTGCAAAAGAATATCGGTTTGGCCTACTTTAAGCAATATGAAGAGGGCTATAAACCCTCAAACAATGGCTCTTTGAGAATCTTCTAATAGGTGGAGCGTCTTTAATAGCTGGCTGAAGCTTTAGCCATGGCTTGGTCGGCATAGTTCATGGCCTGGTTTGCCTGTTCGCGAGCTTGATTGGCCAAGGTCTTTGCCACTGGTGAGCTTGTGGTGCTGGCCAGGGAGCTAGCGCTCTCGGCTGCCGCTTGAGCGCTGTTGGCGTAAGAACGAGCTTCGCTGGCCGCTTGTTGTATGGCACTGCTGTTGTTTGAGCTAAGGGCCTGGTTTAAGGAATTGCGGGCCGAAGCAGCATAGTTCTGAGTTTGAGTTAGTTGACTTTGCACTTGTGAATTAATACCGGCAAAGTTGGCCTGAACCGATTTGGGGTCATATGTAGATGTCGATGCCGGAGTCGTTCTTTGTGCACTGAGGCCTTGATTGCTGCCGCCGTTTTCGAAAATCTGATTGAAATTGGTCTGGTTCATATTGTTGCCAGCTCCAGTCCTGATTCCGGAGCCGCTATTCTGGCCAGAGCTGCCATTAAAGCCATTGGTACCGCCGCCGCCAAAGCTAGAGCCAGAGCCGCCGGAGCCAAAATTGCCACCGCCGCTATTAGCTGAAGTTGATTGCACATTGCCCCACTGTTGGCCAGTAGAGAAATTGTTGGCATTGTTGCCAGCGCGATTTTGATTTTGCGATTCCATCAAGCTTTGCTTGTAGGT
>Ga0075444_10000309_pt1 | contig 29090 bp, 29 predicted proteins | sample CoawatmetaG01DNA_FD_76836 | JGI IMG/M metagenome (GOLD analysis project Ga0075444, IMG submission 76836) | Marine microbial communities from the West Antarctic Peninsula - Coastal water metaG017-DNA | ecosystem: Environmental > Aquatic > Marine > Coastal | place: Atlantic Ocean: West Antarctic... | reverse complement strand
CTCCTGCACCGACTCCTGCACCGACTCCTGCACCGACTCCTGCACCGACTCCAGCTACAAGTACAAGTACAAGTACAAGTACAAGTACAAGTACAAGTACTACTCCTGCTACAAGCACAAGTACAAGCACAAGTACTACTCCTGCTACAAGCACAAGCACAAGTACTACTCCTGCTACAAGCACAAGCACAAGTACGAGTACAAGTACAAGCACAAGCACAGGAACTTCTACAAGCACCGGAACTAGTACATAGAAGAGTAATATTATTTAAAATAGCGGGTTTACCCGCTATTTTTTTGTTTACCAGAAAGATAAGCAGATTATTTATAAATAGATAGTATAGTAATTAATATTTATATAAATGATGAGTCATGATTTTTAATAAGCTAGGAACTGAAATTAATATTATGAATTGTGAGAATATTTAATTTAGTTGAGTAATTTAACTCTTTAAGGAAAGATTAGAATCTTAGCGCCATTGTTGTCTTAGTTCGTTAAAAGATGAGTTATAGATGAGCCCTCTAAGATCCTTATCAAACTCTAGCTTGGCTCCACCATCTCTGGTCAAAGGTGATAGTTTAAAGTTACTGAAGCCACCCTTATAATCTTTTGAAAATAGATCCGTAGGTATCTGAAAGTAGAAACCTTTATCAAAACTACCCTCTCCAAATAACTCTGCAGAAACATTTGTTCTAGTAAAATATATACCAGCCTTGAACCCAGACTTTGTTTTTCTTGATAGATCAAATGTAAAGCCGTCATCTTTAGCGAGATATCTACCATAGCTTACATTTGATTCTAATCCCATAGGGAATAAATACCCTATATTAAGATGAGCCGTAGTAGTTCTGTAATTTCTAAATTTAAACTTTTGCTCATAGTCTCTTTGCCTTACATAAAAACCCTCAAAGCTTATATTAAAGTTACTATCGAAAGGCTTGTACAACACCTGAGCTCCAAAACCACCGAACATAGTCTCAAATATACCGCCACTTACCTTAGCATATAGATCTTTCTTAGGTGACCAGATGTAGTCAAGCTGCAATCTTTTAATATACAGATTAGCATTTTTAAGATATTGAACTTTATCAGTCCTTACGTGCTCCATTTGGGATTGAGGACCTGAAATAGTATCTTTAAAATTATTAAATAAAGAATAGTTGGTCTCTGAGGATAGTAAAAGGTTTCTATTGAATTGTATTTCAGCAGTATTTTGAAGGTCTAGGCCCCAAAAATAAAATTTCTCAGGATTGCCAATATTACTAACCAATACTGGGCTGATGGATGAAAAAACAACGGGAAAATTAACGCTTGGTTGAAACTCATGATTTTTATAACCATCTTTATTTCCTGAGTCAAACTTGGTGTATGTTTCTATAATCTCTATTGGTGTATCTTTAGTGCTATCAAGATGACTAGCAATATAAGTTATATTATTTAACTCAACACCTGTATTAATATGACTAATATTAATTTGGCTTACATTGACATTGTGATCTCTGGAAACTTTACTTGCTATAGAACCAGCATAAAATGAAGATCTTATTGCACTGCGGTGCTGTGATGTTGATATGGAAATATTTAGTCTCTCTTTAGAAAGTGAGGCGGTTTGTAATAGTAAATTATTGTTATTCAGGTTATGCAAGAGATCCTCATAAAAAACCATCTCTGACTTATCATCATTTTCTCTTATTTTTATAGTTGGATTAAAATTTGGTTTACTTCGAAGCTTCCCATTAAATGTTGCCCCAATGGTGAAGCTGAGGTTAAAAGTATTACCTTTTATATAAGATGCATCTAAAGTTATAAATTTATTAAATGAGTAGCTAATGCCTATATTAATATCTGAATCTTTCTTCCTTAGCTCGTAAATAGCATCGCTTCCATTTAGTGCAGAAAAATTAAGGTAGTCATATGGGTCATGCTCCACCTTCATACTTAAACCTTTAACTCTAGGAAAGAAATACTCAACCCCTCCAAGTATAGTTGCATTTCCCCTAAACCATTTATCATAGGATGCGGTTCCACCTTGTGCATAGTTATCAGATACAGAAGGTCGAATATTAAGGCCATCAGATAAAAAAGATAAAGGGTTATCAAAATTATTACTTCCAACAAATTTACCCCAGCCCATGCCAAGAGAAATTTTCATATCTCTTAATTCCTGGGTTGCTACAATATATTCTCTAGTAAAAAATCCTGTCCCTGCAAAATCATCCAAACCAATAGCAACATGAGGTAAATTATTATTATTTGGTTTATATTTAAATTTTACATTAAACCCCTTATCCAGGTAGTGACCTCTAGTATTATTCCAAATTAAATCTGATGGTCTGTAGTAGAAGTAGCTAGCTTCAAGCCAATCAAATGGGGATACGGATAATGTACCAAATTTCCAAATATTATTTTTATTAAAGGTAAAAGAGACAGTCCCTTCTTTTTTAGAATCAGCTGTAGGGGTTTGTATTAATCCTACCTGCCCAAATGAATTATATGAAGAGCCTAGGCCTTCAAAATTATCTAGATAATCAGCGCTTAGAGAAAGAGTAAAAATTAATGAAAAAAAAACCTCATATTACTTTCTATTTATTATCTAAGACACTAAGAGATGTAAGACTTAGCGCTAAGGCACTTACAATTGGAGCCCAAATTGATGCTGTGAGTGCTACGTCTCTTGAAAGTATCTTTCTAGGTATATAAATAACACTACCGGGGTATATTAAAATATCATTACCTCTATTATTTAAAATAGCCAATCTAGCATTGGATATCCTGTTAATTTCTCCATTAGGATGAATAACAAAAATATTGCTCGCATCTCCACTGTCTAATTTACCACCGGAATAAGCTAGGTATTCATTAACGCTTTGTCCTGGCTCATACCTCAATGCTCCAGGATTATTAACTTCACCATAGATATAAACCTGCTGAGTTTTTGTTGGAATAATTATTGAATCTCCATCATCTAGGGTAGTGTCAATAGAAGGTGAGGCCTTTATAACATCAAGATCAAATTCGGCCTTTACCCTTCCAGATATAGAAGTATTTTTTAGCTCTTCAAGGATTAATGGAAGAGATTCGGAGGCAAAAGATGCATCACCACTAGTTATTAATTTTTGAACAAAGGATTTATATAACTTATCTATCGCTTCTTCATTAATAAGTTGAGTTCTTTCATTATTAAGAATGCCTGCAAATGGATAAGCATCGTCCCTGTAACCTTCAGCTTTTTTTATTAGAGAGGATAGTGTTTCCCCCTTAGAAATAGTGTAAGTTCCAGGTGTTTTAATAGCTCCTGAAATAGTTACGCTTTTACGGTTATAGGCTCTAACATTCAAACGATCTCCAGGGGCTAGTTTTATAGTAGCTAAAGTATTTACATCAGTAATTTTTATGAATGTATTAACCTCTCCATTTAATCGCTCTATTCTCAAGGTATTTTTATCTGCCGAAATACTAAAGCCATTTCCATAATTAAATAAGTCAAGAAAATTCTCATCTTCCTTTAATTCATAAGTTCCAGGTCTTTTAACTGCTCCTGAAATAGAAGCCAAGTTATTAGCGGGGCTAATTAAAATACTATCTCCTGATCTAAGCCTTTGCCCAAAACCAGATTTCCCATAGATAAAAATATCATATAAATCTATGGAACTAATAACGTTATTATTTCTAATAAGATCAATTTGTCTGTAGCTGCCTTGCTCATCAATACCACCAGCCATGCTAAGAGCATGAAGTATGTTTGCGTTTCCATTTAACGTATATATTCCTGGTTTATATGCATTGCCTGTAACTAAAACCTGTATGTCTCTTATATTGACAAGCGTTACGAATGCTTCTATTCCTATGTAAGCATTATTAATTTTGTTTTTAATAAGTGAATTTGTAGCTTCTAAAGAAAGGCCTGCAACAAATATTTTTCCAATTTCTGGAATATTAATAGACCCATCTCTTTTAACCGGCAACTCTTCATTAATATTCTTTTGACCAATTAACTGAATTTCTAGAGTATCTCCGAAATCTAATATATAAGAGCTATCAAAATTTGGTTCATTTATAGGCATGAAAGAGGATTGCATCGTATCAAAAAATTTGCTTCCAAACCTATCTGACTTCTCAATGCAATTAATGTCATCGTCATCTTCACCGGAACAAAAATCCTTAGCTATCATTGTTGATGGTCTTCTGTATATTGGCTTCTCAAACTCTTCTCTATCATCCATTTTTTTTATAACATCATCCCTGACACTCTCTGGAAGACTTGCTAAATAAGCCTCATCTAACTCTTGAGAGTGGATGGCTGTTGAAGTTATAAGTAACACCGATAGCAAAAAAGTTTTCATTAATTTATATCTCTCTTTATTCTGTTTGAAGGCTTAAAATTTAATTTGTTCATTTGAGGTATTATATATGAATCTTTAGTTTTAGGGTTTCTTCCAAGGCGTTTAGGTGTTTTTTTAAAACTAAAAGAGCCAAAACCGCTAATCTTAACTCTACTTGATTTAGCTTTACTCTTAATTAACAATATAAAAGACTCTAATATCCTTGATCCCTCCAAAGCAGATATCGAGGATTTTTTTGTTAAATTTTTTATAATATTATTCTTACTAAAATTCATATATCTATTTAAATTCCTGGAATTGATATTCCATCAATTTTTAAAGAATCACTCACTATATTATTATAGATTAATTCAATTTGAGCTGAGGTGAGTGTTGTTTTCTTAGATTGAAAAACAAACCTAAAGCCAATTTTAATTTCTTGAGACTTTTCATTCTGAAAGTAATCAAAAATATAGACATTCTTAATAATATCACTTTGATAATTGAGTAATAAATCTTGAAGATCTTGGGTTTTACTATAATCCTTTATTGAATAAGAGATATCTTTAAAAGAAGAAGGTAAATCAGATATAGGGCTATATTGATTAAAGTTTTTAGGAGATTTTGATATTTCTTTGTAAGAAAGAATATCATTAGAAAACATATCAACATCAACCTCTAGGCTAATTATTTCATTCTTTATTTTTGTATCCAATGAATCTCTTGATAAAACTTGAAAATCAAAAACTTCTTTTGGAAGAGCTTCATGAAATAAGCTTGATAAGTATTTCTTATTAATTTTTTTTGAGAAATTCTCATAGTCAAGACCAACTTTGCCACTTGCAATAATAGATAATCTTCTTTTCTTATGAATGCCATTTATGGATGTGTATATATCTGATATCTCAAATAATTTTATTGAATCTTTTTGCCTTTTTTCATTGTACAAGAGATTATCTACTAGAGAATTAGTTATATTAGTTCGTAAATATTCTCTATTTGAATCTAATGGGTTATCAACCTTAATGGCCTCCTCTGAGGCAAGATTTACAAATGGGGAGTTAATAACCTCATAAAAACCATGATCTAAAAGAAAATATCTTAATTTATTTTCAACAGCTTTATAATTTAGCTTCTCACTTTTGGGGATACTTATCTCCGCTCTTGTAATGTTGTCATAACCAATTACTCTTGCAATCTCTTCTGCTAAATCATTTTGAGTTTTAATATCACTTCTAAAAGATGGGATTGAAATAAAACCTTCATGAATCACAAAACTTAACTTTGACAGATAGCTCAAATATTCATTATCACTTAAATTAATACCTATAATTTGATTAATTTTATTAGTATCGACTGGAATTTTATATAGAGGGCTATCTTTATACTTAAAGGAAACAATAGACATATCCTTTATATTTACATGATCACTAACAATCTTGATAAACCTTCTAAGCACCCTATCATGACATTCTGGATCAACACCTCTTTCGAATTTATGAGAAGCCTCTGATTGAATATCATATTTTACAGATTTTCCTATGATTGCTTCTGGTTGAAAAAATGCACATTCAACAATTACCGTTCTAGTATTTGCTGAACATGAGGTGCTCTTTCCACCAACCACCCCGGCAAGATTGATTACCTCATTATGCAATGAGAAAATTGCATTCTTTTTTGTAAGAGTAATTTTTTTATCGAACAATGTCTCAAACTCTTCAACTTTTTCTATTTCTTGAAAAACTAACTTGCCATTAATTTTATTTGAATCATAGCAGTGAGTCGGCTGACCTGACTCATATGAAAGATAGTTTGATATATCTGTAAAAAAATTATTTTTATTCAGACCTAAGTCTAAGAAATAGCTATCTAGAGAACCATTATATCTTTTTGGAATCTGATCAACCTCTAATTTAAGAAATGATATTTGAGGGCATATATTTTTTGATAGATTTTCAAAATCTATCGATAATTCATTTAACTTTTCATTGTATATTTCTTGATTTAAGTTAATGGTATAAAAAACAGCTAAATCTCTTAGCAAGCCATTTATTGATAAGCAATCTCCTCGATTAGGGGTAAATTCCATATCAAAAATATCACCTTCAATTTCGTGCTCATGACCAAGTTGAAAGAGGCTATTAGATACTTGCTCAATACTAGGATTTTCTAAAATATGCTGAACTAGATGAGCGTATGCTATTTTCATTTAAACTGGCTCAAAAAGTCTAAGTTAGATTTATAAAATTCTCGTATGTCTGTTACTCCATGCTTTAACATAGCTATTCTCTCTATTCCAAGCCCAAAAGCTAAACCACTATACTCATCAGAATCTATATTACAGTTCTCTAATACAATCGGATTGACTAAACCACAACCTAGTATCTCAAGCCATTTCCCTTCTTTTGATAAAATATCGACCTCAGCTGATGGCTCAGTAAATGGGAAATAGGAAGGCCTAAATCTTAGCTCAACATCGTCACCAAATAGTGAATATATAATTTTATAAATTAAGTCTTTAAGTTGAGCAAAGTTAACGTTCTTATCTACATAAATACCCTCAACTTGATGGAACATTGGTAGGTGAGTGGCATCGTCATCTTTTCTGTAAACTTTACCACCAGAAATAAATGCAAGAGGTGGTTTTTTTTCAAGCATTCCTCTTATTTGAACTGGTGATGTGTGAGTCCTTAAAAGATTTGATTTTTTCTCAACATAAAAAGTATCATGCATCTGCCTGGCAGGATGCGACTTTCTTATATTAAGCATATCAAAATTAAATTCTTCAGTTTCAATTTCAGGACCTTCAACGATCTCAAAACCGAGAGAGACTAAAAGACTCATTATTGAATCTTTCATGTGATTTATTGGATGTAATGATCCAATATCCTTAATTAATTTAGGGGATATAATGTCTTTAGATGAGGACATTTTACCAGTGATACTAGCTGGTAGCAGTTTTTACAATCTTCTCAAAAGTTGCGTTATCAGATATAGCTAAATCAGATAAGATTTTTCTGTCTAAAGCAATTTCTTTTTTAGCTAAAGAATTAATGAGAACAGAGTAAGAAACGCCCAATTCTCTAGCCCCGGCGTTAATCCTTGCTATCCAAAGTGCTCTAAATGCTCTTTTCTTATTCTTTCTATCTCTAAAAGCGTATTGTAAAGATTTAATATTTGATTGCTTTGCGGTTCTAAATAATCTACTTCTTGCACCGTAATGGCCCTTGGTAGCATTTAATACTTTTTTATGTTTCGCTCTAGCTGTTACTGATTTGGTAGTTCTTGGCATGGTTTATCTTCTTATAAGTTTTGAAGCCATCTTAAGTACAACACCTGTTAACTTAGTAAGACCTCTATTATGTCTCTTTCTTTTAGTAGACTGTTTGGTAAGGATGTGATTTCTATTAGCGCTTTTACTTTTTACAGATGTACCTGTTTTCTTAAAACGCTTTGCAGCTCCAGAATGTGTTTTTAATTTGTAACCCATATTATTCTTCTTTCAAATATTATTTCTTTTTTAGAGGAGATAGAACCATTAACAGCTGCCTACCTTCTAATGAAGGCTCTTGGTCCACCTGAGCTATATCCTCTAACTCATCTCTTAATCTATTTAATAAATTAAGTCCCATGTCACTGTTCAAAATTTCTCTACCTCTAAATCGGACGCTTATTTTAGTCTTATCTCCGTCAAGAATAAAGCTTTTAACCTTTTTTAATTTAATATTATAGTCGCCAATATCGGTAGATGGTCTAAATTTAATTTCTTTTGTTGTATTTCTTTTAACTTTTACCTTAGATGAAGATAAGCTTTTCTTCTTATCAAACACATGCTTGCCGTAATCTAAGAGCTTACAAACCACAGGAGTAGCATCAGATGGCGAAACTTGAACTAAATCCAGAGCAGCAACTCTAGCTGACTCTAATGCAACCGAGAAAGCTACTAGACCTTGTTTTTCTCCATTAGAACCAATGAGCATAACTTCACTAGCTCTGATTTTTTCATTAATTGGAGTAATATTTTTTTTCTGAGAAGCTATGAGAATACCTATAAAGATTGATTAACAAGATTGATTAACATTAAGAATTTGACAAAGGATTATTTAAAGCTTTCATAGATATAATTTTTATCATAATTTGATGATGATTCTATACTAATTAGACCATTTCGCAATATTTTTTATTATGGCTGAAGGATAGAGTGGCACCATTCACCATTATTTATTTGATATGAGTCTCTTTTATTTAATCTCGATTCATGACCTTCCCAAAATTCAAAGTAATATGGAGTAAATGAAAAACCTCCCCAATAATCTGGACATTTTTTTAGATTATCTAACTCAAGAGATTTACTATAATTTAATAATACTGTCTCGAAAGAATCTATGGATTCAGATTGATTGGATGAAATAGCTAATGCATTCTTTTGATCAGACCTATCTAGAAAATATTTTTTATTAAACTCTGCTGAAGTTTTATTAATTGTGGCTTTTAACCTAATTTGTGTATTAGTAGTATTCCAGTAAATCAAAGCCGTAATTTGATTGTGGTCTATAAACTCTTGGGATTTAGGAGAATTATAATTCGAAAAAAAAATGAATTCATTATTGTTAACAAACTTTAAGTTTACAAACCTCGAATTGACCTCTCTTAACTTTGTTGAATAGGATGAAATACTTATAGCTTCTATATTTTTTTGATTTGCGGCCAAGGCAGCATCATATTTTTTTTTAAGAATAGAGTAGGGAATTTCTTGGCCTAACTCAGTAAATCTAATCATTAACACTATCTCCAAAAAAGTTTTTATTATTAAAGCAAAATAAATGACAACTGTGGAGATGGTCAAGGCTACAAAAAACTAATGATATATTTTTTTTCATTATTTATTTAATTAAAAATATTTAAATAGCTCTTCAGGTGGTTGTGGCAGGTCGTTAAAAAATTTCCATGCCATTTTTGTATTAGGTTTTAAAACAACCAATACCGTTAGAGCAATAAGTTTAAAATAGGTATATATATTATTATTTACAACAAACCATTCTTCTAGAAGGCCCTTATAAGGCATAATAACTTTATCGTAAAACATGCCTGGATCTTCATGATTATGCATCATAAGCTCTTCATCTCTAAAAATAATTGAACCTATTCCAGATAAACCTGGTTTTACTCTTTTTATATACTCTATGCTTGATTTAGGAAAAGCTTCATAGCATCTTTTTGTTTGAGGTCTTGGTCCAATAATGCTCATGGTTCCATAAAGAATATTAAAAAGTTGCGGTAATTCATTTAATTTTGTTCTTCTTAAGAAATGCCCGAAAGGTAGTATTCTTGGATCTTCGAAGACTGTAATAGTTCCAGTACCAATATTTTCACTATTTTTTAGCATAGTTGCAAACTTGACTAGCATAAAAGTTATTTTATCTATGCCAACTCTCTTTTGTAGAAAGAATACCTCACCTTCACCAGTTAGTTTTAAAATCAAAATGGTGCTTATCAATATAGGACTTAAAATAATTATAGCTATACTCGAGAGAAAAATATCTAGCAATCTTGTCATATTACATCCTATCATCTAAGTACTTTCCAGTTTCTTTGTGCCCAAATGAAGGAAGTATCTGTTTAAATAAATCTAAAAAGCTTTCTTTTTTCCAGTTATTAGATTTTCTTATTATAGCTAATTGAGATTTAAAATTATCTAATAATTTTTCATCAAATGACGAATCATTCTTAATGACGCCTATATTTTTAAATGATTCCATATTGAGCATTTCATTATCAGTAAAAAACTCCTCGAAATCTTTCTCGCCAGTTGTATCGCTTGAAAAAAAATAACATGGCCACATTTTTTTTGGAATTAGCTCTTCAATCCTTTGTCTAGCCTCCTCTTCTGAATTACATGGGACAGCTTGATAACCAAGGTTTGCAAGATAGTTGATAGCAATTTCAGAAAAAGTTATTAAATCTAGTTCTTCACTAAGTTTTGGAAAAAAAATATCTCTATTTTTGCCTAATAAACAGGATGCTAGGCAAAGCTCACCTGACTCTTGCGGGGTAACAAAATATCTTCTTACATCTTTAGGAGCTGCAATAGGCTGTTTTTTTGAGAACCTTTGGTTGAAACCATGCAAAAGAGAGCCATCAGAAAAAGCGACATTAGCGAAACGAGCCATGGATAATGAGATATCAGCACTTTCTTTCATAAGAAACATTTCCATTATTCTTTTGCTTGCCCCCATCATGTTAACTGGATTGGCTGCTTTATCTGTAGATACACAAAAATATTTTTTTAGCCCATTTTTTTTTGCAAGTTTTATTGTTTCGATAGTATTTTCTATGTTTACCTCGATCAGCCTTGAAAGAGTATAAGGATCTTTTTCACTTCTCACATGCTTTAAAGCAGATAGGTTAAGAACATAATCATATTTTGTTCCAGAGCTCAGCAATGCCTTAAACTCTTTTGAACCACAATCAATAGCAAACGTTTTAAAATCACCGGATATGTATCCAAGAGTGCTCCTGATATCCCTTACAAGTTCTACCATGTTGTTCTCACTGATGTCTACGATATGTAAGATCTTTGGTTTTCTTTTAAAAATCTCTTTAGTGACTGCCTGGCCTATTGAGCCCGCGCCTCCAATTACAAGGAAACTTGATGAGCTTACTAATGAGTCAAGAAGTTCTCTATTATTCTCAATATCATCATAAAATAAGGGCTTCGTTCTCCCAATTAGTTTAAGAACATCCATCAGAATGTCTCGATAAATTTATTGAATGAATTTATGGGAACGCTCGAAGGGATATTCACAACCCTTTCCTCAAGCCAAAAAGAATTCTTAAGCCCATCATTAAAATAATTTTTATTCATAGGCAAGGAGTGAGTTAACTTCCAGATAGGCCTAGTCATAACATTTCTATTATTAGTATATGTAAGAAAATTATCTCTATCGGTTTTAGAGTTTAATATAATTGCGTTAAGCCAGTTATTAGCGACGCAGGAATTAATTGGTTTAACGAGCTCTATGTCAGAGTGTTTAAAATGTTCTATATATTTTTTCGTAACACTTTTTTTTGAGTCTAACATAACTTGTATTCGCTCAATCTGCGCACAACCCAAGGCAGCATTAATATTAGGCATCCTGTAATTATAGCCAACTTGATCGTGGTTAAATTCAAAGGCATGTGGAACTTTTGCTGTTGTTGATAAATGTTTTGCTTTTTTTGCGAGTTTAGCGTTATTGGTTACAATCATTCCTCCACCTCCTGTAGTAAGTAGTTTGTTACCGTTGAAGCTAAAAACTCCAATATCACCAAAGGTTCCTGAATGTTTATTTTTATAAAAACTTCCTAGAGATTCAGCAGCATCTTCTAATACGGGTAAAGAAAATTCCTTACAAACTTTAACTATCTCATCTATACGACCACATAGTCCAAATGTATGCATTGATATACAAGCAGATACCTTTTTACCTGAAATTTTATTGTATAAGCCATCTTTTCTTTGCTCGCAATTATGCTCTAGAAATTGTTTTAAAGCTTTCGGGCTTAACCCCATTGTATCTCTATCTACATCAAGAAAAACTGGGTCAGCGTTACAATAATGAATTGCATTAGTAGTAGCAACAAAAGTTAATGATTGGGTTATAACCTCTTCCCCAGGCTTTACTCCAAGTAATAGCAGACCTAAATGAATTGCATTGGTTCCATTTACTATGGCAATCCCAAATTTTGAGCCAACATATTCTGAAATAAGGTTTTCAAATTTATTTACGTATTCACCTACAGAGGAAACAAAATTTGAGTCTATACAATCAGATAGATAAGTTTTCTCATTTCCATAAAAGATTGGGCGATGCAGAGGTATAAAATCTTCAGAGTATATAGATCTTGCTATATTTATAAAGCTATCGAACACAGCCTCTCTTTCAGTTGATAATTTATTCATAATGTTATAAAACTTATTTTAACTCTTTTTTCTGGCATAAAACTCTAATCGAAGTAAAGATGATATTTTTGAATTCTTTGGAAAAATATTTTTTACTAAAAAACATATCTTAACTAAAGGGTAGATCAATGGGTTGTAAATTATATTTATTTTCATTGGTGAATTATAAAAATTAAATTTGTTCCTTAAAAATTCATGAATTCCTGTTTCATGGCTAATATTTCTTGATCCATCGCTAACATGTTTAAAATCTCTTATATTTATATATTCATTTAAAATTTCGTGAAAAAAAGCATAGCCGGCATTTTTTTGCATTGCCAAGGGATCAAGCCACATTGTTGACATGAAGCACTCTTTATCTTGAACTATATTTTCAACAAAAGCCTCCATTGCACCTGATTCTATATTGTATAAAGCTCTAAACTCTATATCTTTAGGCATTGACTCAACTTGATCAATAAAGAAATTTTTGGGCATCATTTTTTCATGAGTTTCATATCTTATATATGAAGATTTATAAACTTCATAACCTAGTTTTTTAATCTCTTCTTTTGATACCTCATGGTAAGAATAGTTCTTAAGTCCTTTTCTAATCTCATACCGTACCTTTTTCTTAAGGTTTTCCAAAATATACTCACCAGAAAAAATTACCCTCCACCATTGTGAATCTTCATTAGTTGATTTCGATTCCCATCTTATTAAAAATATAAAATGAGTAATGCAATATAAGATACCCTTTATTCTTGACATATCTGGAGGAATTTCAAGATCATAAGGTAATAAGCAATTATGCATAACCCTCCAATTAAAGTTGTTTATTTTTTTTATTTTATAACCGATCATGTTAAATACTTATTTATCTAGCAGTTTGATTATCTTATCTGTCTTTGAAATAGCTTGATTTAAAGACATTTTATATAAATAGAATTTTTTTCTACTCTTTTCCATATGATCCAATTCCTGTCAACCGTATTGGTAAACCGCTCAATATTCATTGTCATATTCCATATATTATATGCACTCTATAATTCTTTTGTAATTGTTTTCTATATTAAATTCTTTGCTAAAAGTTTTACTACAATTAGCTACATAGAAATTATATAAGGAACGATCTCTATATAATTTTAAAAGGTTGCTTTTATAAGCATTCATATCAGAAGCATCGGAGCATAAACCAACTTTAGCTTTTTTCTCTATAAAATTTCCATAGTCGTTTAAAGCAGCTTTATCTAGAGCAGCAAGTATAGGTAAATCAAATTTTAAATAATCCATAGTTTTTGATGGGAAATTAGGAACTGTAAACTTTTTATTAAGGCTTACCAAGCCAACATCACAAGATCTCATTATAGCTTGATAATTTTTTCTATCGACTTGATCTATGAACTTAGTATTATTCAAATTTAAAGAATCTGATAAGTCTTTGATCTTTTTTTTCTCCACCCCTTGACCTATAAATAAGAACTTTATCTTATCTATTTCTTTGACTTCATTTGCTAATCTAATAACATTTGACAAATTTTGGGGTTTCCCCATATTCCCTCCAAACACCAATACAAAATCATCTTCAGCTAAGCCAATATCTTCTCTTTTACTTACGATTTCAAATTTATCCACTTTTTTATCTCCCCATAGAGGAAAAATAGAAAGTTTATTTTTGCTTATAGACGGATAATGTTCTATTACGTACTGAAGATTTCCATCAGACATGCATCCAATATGATCAAAGTTTTCCAAACTCTTTATCTCCCTACGTTTAAAGAAATTAAAAAGTAATTTATTTTTAATGAGTCCTAGGTCCTTCGCATTTTGTGGAAATAGATCCCAAAGTATAAGAAATGACGGGCAGTGGAAATATTTTTTTAAGCCTGCTACTAACTTGTAATTAGCTGTATATGGAGTACTTCCAACAATAAGATCAAATTTAATTTCACCCCAATGTTTTTTAATGCTCTTTAAAATAATTTTATTCATAGAAAGTATAGAAAGGCCCTTTTCAATTTTAGATACATCGTTGAACATATTTCCAGTTCTAACTCTTAATACATTTATGCCCTTTTCGCAGGATAGTGCAGTCTTTAGACCGAGCTTTCTTTCTCTAATCGATGCCACAAATACATTATTGCCTTGTCGCAAAAATTCTTCTGGCAAGTCTTTATGCAAGTTGCTGCCATTTTTATCTTCTGGGTACTGAGCAAATAAGAATAATATATTCATTGCTTTGTTGGAAAATTATTTAGACCAGACTGTTCTATTTACATATGGAATGTAACTCATTACAGCGCGTAAAATCTTTTTAGAAACCAAGCCAGCTGCATAATCTTCAACTGGTCTTATTATTCGCCTGTCTTTATCATGCTGAGAAATAATCACTTTGACAGCATCAAGGACATGATCTTTCTTAAGACCGCTCATTATGAATGTCCCTTCATCCATTGCCTCAGGACGTTCATGGGCATTTCTGATGGTTATGGCTGGTAGATTAAGTATAGAGCCCTCTTCTGATATCGTTCCACTATCTGAGACAACACACAAAGCTTCAAGCTGAAGTTTATTATAATCACAGAAGCCAAATGGTTTTAGGAATTTAACATTGACATGAAGATTTTTAATATTCATAGAATCAATTTTTTTCTGAGTCCGAGGGTGGGTTGATACAACAACAGGAAGATTGTATTCGCTGGCTAATGCGTTTAATGTCTCAATTAAATCTTTCATGTTTTGTGGTGAGTCAACATTTTCTTCACGATGCGCACTGACAAGAAAATATTTACCTGACTCTAAATGGAGATCTTGTAAAATATTTGATTCTTGAATTTTTGGCATATAGTAATTCAAGACCTCGCTCATATGAGAGCCGCTTTTAATAATAGTTTCAGGGCGAATTCCTTCAGCTATGAGATATCTTCTAGCATGCTCCGTTAATACAAAATTAATATCACTAAGATGATCTAAAACTTTTCTGTTGAGCTCCTCGGGGACACGCTGATCAAAACATCGGTTTCCAGCTTCCATATGAAAAACTGGTATTTTTCTACGCTTAGCAGATATAACAGCTAAACATGAATTAGTATCTCCATATAATAGAATTGCATCAGGACTTTCCTCCTCCATGACCTTATCTGCTTTTTCAATAACACGGCCAATGGTTTGTGCTGCAGAGTCTCCAACAGCATCAAGAAAGTGATCAGGCTTTCTTATTGAAAGATCATCAAAAAACAACTGATTTAACTCAAAGTCATAATTTTGACCAGTATGAACTAATACATGATCAGTATGCTCATCAAACTCTGCTATAACACGACTCATCTTAATAAGTTCAGGTCGAGTACCAACAATAGTCATAATCTTAAACATTAGAATCTCCTTTAATAAAATCGAGTCCTTTTAATAATTTAACTATGCCTTCAACATCCAGCCTTTCTGTATTATGCGAAGTATAGTCGTCAGTCAAAGCAATTTTAGTATCTCCTTCAAAAACAAATTTAGCGTAATTGAGATCACGGTTATCTGCTGGAATTCTATAATAATTCCCTAAATCTTCTGCATTTGCCATCTCCTCTCTAGAAATAAGCGATTCATAAAGCTTTTCACCATGCCTAGTTCCAATAATATTAATATCAGACTTATTCCCAACAATTTCAGATAGTGCATGCGCAAGATCAAGAACGGTTGATGCGGGGGCTTTTTGAACAAATATATCGCCTTGGTTTCCATGTTCAAATGCATACAGGACCAAGTCTACACTTTGCTCTAAGGACATTAGAAATCTAGTCATGTTAGGATCGGTAATTGTTAGTTTTTTTCCATTTTTTAATTGTTCTAAAAATAAGGGAATAACAGAACCTCTCGAGCCCATAACATTTCCATAACGAGTTGCACAAAAAATTGTTTGGGTTCCGTCAAGACTTCGAGACCTCGCAACCATAACCTTTTCAGCCATAGCTTTTGAGATACCCATTGCGTTGATAGGGTATACAGCTTTATCGGTACTAAGGACAATAACTCTCCCAACAGAATTAGCAACAGCAGCATTCAATACATTTTCAGTTCCAATTATGTTTGTTTTGACTGCTTCCATTGGATAAAACTCACAAGAAGGAACTTGCTTAAGAGCAGCTGCATGAAAAACATAATCTACACCCCTCATTGCCTGATTAATACTTTCGTAGTCTCTGACATCCCCAATATAGAATTTAAGCTTTGGATTATTAAGGGATATTCTCATATCTTCTTGTTTTTTTTCGTCGCGGCTAAAGATTCTTATTTCACTAACATCAGTATTTAAAAAACGATTTAAAACCCTATTCCCAAATGAGCCGGTGCCGCCAGTTATTAAAAGTACTTTATCTTTAAACATTACTTACCTCTTTGTTATCATTATACATTTTAAGCAACATATCATTCCATGATGGAGCCACAAAACCTGTTGCTTTAGTGAACTTCTCAGAACATAAAGACCGATCTATTACAAGGCTATCATCAAGGTCAATTCTAATCTTTTTATTGTATACCTTCGCTATCATTTCTAATAATGAAAATTTATCTATTGGCTTCGCAGCTATATTATAAAGGCCAGTTAGACTTTTATCCTCAAGAATATAGTCACGAATAATTTGAGCTAAGATAATTGTTGGAATGCCAGAGAATATTGCTTTATTAAAACCCTTACATGAATTTTCTTGTGATAGGAACCATTCTAAAAGCCCGGCATTGGTTTGATTCTCATGACCTATAGTTGACGTCCTTAATGTTATTGCATTATTGTAATCAACCTCTCCCAAGAACTTAGAAATACCATAAAGCTCTTTTGAATCAGGGTAATCATTTTCATAATAAAAACCTTTGTCACCAGAAAAAACACAATCAGTACTGATATGAATAACTCTTGTATTATTTTTAGCGCACAACCTCGAAAGCTTATGAGGAAATAAGCTATTTATTGGGAGGGATATTAATGGATCTTCGGCGCCAGGTCGATGTTTTGTAAGGCCAGCGCAATTAATAACTGCATCAGGCTTATATTTCAGAAGAGAATCACTCAAAATAGAATCATGAAGTACATCAATGTCCGTTATTATGTTTGCGTGTAGCTTTTTGGAAAACGATAGTTTATGAGCACTATTCCTAACCGTTCCCTGCACAAGATGATCTGTTGTTTGTGTTAGTATTCTAAAGATGGAACTTCCAATAAGTCCATTTACTCCTAAAACTAGAATTTTCATATCAATCCTTAATTAATTGAAGTTCATATCATTATAATTGATTTTATTCTTTCTGCCGAGAAGTTAAACGTTAATAATTTTAATATGCCTTAATATTTTGAAGTAAAAGAAGAAGGATAAATAAGTTTAAGTAATTTATTTGATAATCTTTAAAGTAGAGGTTAAAAATTGCTCGGCACTATTTAATGGCAAGGGCAACTGATCAATTTGGAGGAACCTTTTTATAGCTGCAGAAATAGAAGCAGCCGAAGATGGATTGAAGGACTGGTCTGGGTCCAGAACATCTCTTACATAATCCAACTCAGACGCAAGAACATATAAACCAGCCTGACGTGCCTCAATCAAAGGTAAGCCAAAAGATTCTGTTAAAGAAGGGTAAATTAGTGCTCTTGAATTTGCATATAATTCAATAACATCTTTATGAGACACAACACCAACATTCTCTAATTTAAGGTCATTATAAACAACCATCTCATTGATCCATTTGCTTAGTTCAGGGAAATGCTTTTCATCTACAGTTATACAAAGTGAAGGAAATATACCCTCAACTGCTAAAAGAATCCATGCTTCAATCAGCCTGCGATGGTTTTTATGTAAGTCGCCTGAAGCTACATAGATAAAGTCAAAATCTTTAGCGATGCATTGTTCAGATTTTATAAAATTTCGTTGATAAATACCCGCAGAGTTTACAAAAGGAAGAATCTTTATTAAATCAATATTTATTTTATTTTTGCTAACATCTTTAAAATTCTTGGATTTACGTTCTACTAAAGAAATTAACATATTTCTCATTGATGGAGTTTGCACTATTAGTTGATCTGCATTAGAAAGTCTAAACCTAAGCCAAAGTCTCTCAATATTAAGATGAAGTCTTGTTTTCCAAGGAAAATCTGAAAGGCTTATATCCTCAAGTAAGTATCTGTTTTGAATAAATACAGTTACATGTCCAGTTAGTTTAAATAAAGGAGGTAAATTTCCAAAGCAAAGAACTGCGTCTTCTTCTTTAACTTTTCTAAAAAGCCAAAATTCAGCTAAAAATCTCTGCAATATAGAAGGAAAGACTCTTTTAATAACGCTTACGCCATTATAGTTATCAGGTAAAACCATTCTACTGTCTAATATTAATACTCTTTTTTTTTCTTGAGAATTAGCTTCAAGCAATGCATCAAGAAGAGTTCTTCCACCACCTTGATGAACATTAGGCGCGTTGATAAATAACTTACTCAAAAGAAGGCCTGTATAAAAATTTAGGTATTATTTCCAACAATGTCTTTCTTTTTTGAAACTTCATCTTAATTATTACCATAAATGTCTTACTAAATAAAATTAATGGCATAAGCCTAATTAGCCAAAGCCATGCCCATTATCAATAACACTTAATATAAATTGAACTGACTTTAAACCGAAATAGCTTGAAGTTAAAATAACTCCTACGTTAATTCCATTTTTATACTGCAAAGCATAATACATAAAGACGAAATAAGTAATCATATTAACCCGCTCAGGCCCTACAACAAGTGCTGCAAATAATAAAACAGAAAAGATACATAAGACCTGTAAACGCGATGGTGTATATAGCAAGGTCAATAGTAAAAATAAAAGTGCTTTCCATAAGCTTACTAGGCTACCGGTAGATCTCTCATTGTAAGTAATAACTTTTTGAATAATATACGGGCCACCAACTTCATAGAAAAATAATAATACAGGGACCATAGCAAATATAAAAAAAATATTTTTGGTGCTAAGTTTTGCTGTTTTTAAAGAATATATAATATTCGTAGTCACAGTAGAAAATAAAACACTTACATAAATCAAAAGCTGTTGGGCATGAGTAAAAATTGATGTTATGGCAAAGGCAATAGATAGTTTAGGTTTATTTAAATAAAGTAGCGCGAGAAAGAAAAAAATAAACCCAAACTTAAGGCGTTCTGCAGCAAAATATAAACCTAACATGTAGTAATTTGTAAAAATAATAATTATTGCCACAAATAACGAAACGCGCAAATTTATAAATACTCGCATTATTAGATACGCGAGAATTGCATTACCAAATGCCATTACTAAGTTTTTTTCTAGGCCTAAATTTGATGTTACCCAAACTATAAAATAATGTATCGGCTCTCCAGTTATATGCTGCTGATAATCAAGATAGCCAAGAACCAAGCTTGAACCGCGAACTGCATTATAAGCATTATTATAGCCAACCTGATCGCCATACCAATAAAATGGAGCAAAAAAGAAAGAAAAAAGAAACATTGCTAAAGTAATAGAAAATAATATTATTGAGCTTCGAGCAACGTTGAAAGATTTATATGAAGATATAAGTTTCATTTATATAAAATTAGTTTCTTTACCCAAGATGATGGAAGAATTAATTTAAAGAAAAGGCGAATCAATGTATCAATATATTTATAAAAATAATATAAATGGACTAGTGGTAACGCGCCACCTTTAAGAACAGCAATTTTAGATAATTTCAGAGTTTCGAGACGACTGGACTCTGAAATACCACCAACGTCAACCGAGGAAATTATAGTAGAGGTATTTTTAAAATGTACGTCTTTTTTATATGCTTTATAATAAAATTCAAGATCGGCACAAACTTTATTTTTTTTATTAAATAAATTCATCTTATGGTATTTTAAATCACAAAATACGGATTGGTGACTAAACGACATTCCTTGCCATAATTTGCTTGGGCTATTTGCTTGTTGAATTCTTGTAAAATCATTGTAGCGAATGTGGACATCACCATAAATTATTTTTGAGTGATCTAGTTTATTATTAAAAATACTTTTTATTGTATCAGTTGAATAAAACAAGTCTCCTCCATTCATGAAGTTGACCCAATCACCCGAAGCTATTGCAATACCTTTATTCATAGCGTCATATATTCCACCATCTTTTTCACTTATCCAGAAATCTATTGCATGCTCATATCTACGAATAATATCAATTGAATCGTCAGTCGAACCTCCATCAATAACAATGTATTCGATATTCTCATAGGATTGATTTATGACACTAAGGATTGTTTCTTCAAGAGAATCAGAGCCATTAAAAACTACGGTAATTACGGTAATTAGAGGCTTTAATGTAACGCCATTTAACTTGGTGTGATTGCCTATCTTGAAATATCCATTTGTTCGCAATCCTCCGATGCGCTCATTATTGGAATTCGCGGATGTAAGTATGTTAGTTTTATTATCTTTGCCTAGGGTATTCAATTGAGTTACGCTTCGTGTCGTACTATATTCTGGATTAAGGCAAAAAATTTTACTCATTATTGTCTACCTTACTCTTTAACTATATCGGTTTGTTTTAAATTCAACTCTAATAAATTTGTAATGTCATCTAGATTATTAATAAATTTTATTTGGTCTCCTCCTGGGATGGACAGAAGATGCTGTCTTCGTTCCTTAAATCCTAAAGGAGCAGGTATAAAAAGATTTGCAATAGAGATTGAGTTTTTTGGATCAAAAGCTAGGACAGTAGAAAATAATCCAATTTTTATAAAATAAGGTTCTTCAAAGATTTCAAATGGAGAAAGTGGAGAAATCTCATCTCCTACTTCTTTTAAATTTAAACGATTAATAGGATTGGGATGGTCTTTTATTAATATATCGTAGCCAAAACTTTTACAAATATTTATAATCTTAAGAAACATTTCAATCTGTAATTTATCTTCGATAACATCTCTTGCTATTATGAAAGCAATATTTTTTGAGTGCAATTCAGGTGAAATTTTTTTTGAAAGTGCTCTTGATTCAAGACATTTTTGACTTTTTTTTAGATGAATGACCTTGCTCTCCTTGAGTGCGGTTTCAAAAGTATTATTAACCTCTCCATCATCTTGTTCTACTTCATAGAAATCAAAGCTCGTTTTATACCTGATCGATAAAAAAATTAATCTTAGGATATTTTTATTTTTTTCAACTATGAGTCTTAACAATAAATTAGAAAAACTAAGCTCCCCTAAAGATAGCTTCCTCCAACCATCTAAAGTAACGCTTGGAAAATATTCTACGACTGGTTGAACTTTGAGAATTGCTACATCTAAATCTAGCCAACAGCATTCATGAAAAATAACTATTGAAGATTTTGAAACCTCGACCTCATCTAACAAAAAGGATGCTTTTTTATCCTCAGCAATAGAAGACATTGAGAGGATTTCAAGTTCAGGAAATTTTTCTTTTAAAAACTGAAAGCTTTCTTTTAATTCTTTAGATCCACAAATTAATCGGGTTATTTTTAGTGAGAGAAAATTATCAAGAAGAAATCGAGCCGGAAGTGCAGAGGCAACAAATGCCGTTTTAACATTCACTACTTATGAGTTTTTACATTTAAAGATACTGGAAACTTGCCAACCTCACCTGTAGACCAATCTCCTAAATCTATTCCAAAATCTTCAACGGTATCATACTCCTGGCTATCCCTAAAACCAGCTTCAGCTAGCACCTCTGACATTGTTTCAAGGTCATAAATAGATTTATGGAAATTATATTCATAGTCTTGGCCTCCCATTAAGGCATATTTAAGTGACTTTAAAGGTACTTTATTTTTAAAGTAGCTCTCAGATAGTAAATTAAAGTCTGGGACTGATAATCTTAAAATACCACCTGGCTGTAGTTTTTTATAAAAAACATCTAGAACAAGTTTCACTTCTTCAAAATTAAAATGCTCTAAAACATGGCATAAATAAATCTCACCAACACTATTATCTGCAAAATCTATTAGATCAATTACATCAGTATTTATATGGACATGAGCAGCATCTCTAGCATCAATATTTATCCAGCCTTCTAAATTTATAGGACCACATCCTATATGAACTCTAGGTTTCAAAACTGCATCCGTTTCTTTTGTAATGATTAATCTAGATTCTTTTTGTGGAAGAATCTTATTTTTAATTTTAGTAAGCGTTTGGTTGATAAGAGCTTTCATGATTTTCTTTAAACCGCCGGTTTATAATTAATTTTATGAATTTTATCATGGCAGATTAAATCAATCTATCTGATTTAGCTTTAAAAGATTGAATTTTTTTTACTTTCTGATTTTAAATATTTTATTTTTATTTATTATAAGAAGGGTTAAATTTACTGAAATGAACCATATCATAAGGAGCTCCATCTAATATTTCTTGATTCTCGAATGATGCTTCTAGGCTCATTCCAGACCTCTCCATTAATTTAATCATTGGTTTATTGCAACTCATTGCACTTGCAGTAATTTTTCTAATTTTGTAGTGTGTATCAAACCAATCTAACAATGTGTTCCAAGGATATTGACCCATTCCGGCTCCCCACACCTTTCGGCTTCCAATCATTATTCCAATATCAACTGTCTCATGATTAGGAGAGACATATGCTGTCATAGTGTCAATTGCTCTTTCATCATGTTTTGAACTAATGATGATAAAAAAGTTAGGAGTATCAATAAAACTATCAAGGAAAATTTTACTTGAACCAACAGTATGCTTAACAAGCCTTTAGTTGCTATATTTAACAACCTCGGGATCATTAAGCCAAGAGATACATTCAGAAGTGATATCATTTTTTCTAAATTGCCGAAGTATTACCTTTTTTCCATATAGCTCTTTAAACATAATAAAAAGATTTTAGTCTATGTAAGCGCTTGACAAGACTTCTAAATTATCCCAAACCTTTTCGAACGCACCAATTATTTGATTAATATCATTATCTCTTAAGTCATGGAGGCACATTTCGTAAGCTAAAAATGTTTCATCATGAAGTTTTTCTGCAATAGGACATATACCCTTTGCATAACTAACATCTCTGTCGCAGAATTCTGAATTCCATGGAAAACCACTTGACCCATATGCTATTTTATTTTGGTACATTGGAAGCATGTGGATATTAGCGTAGCCCTGAGCTAAACCTTGGACACCTTCAGCTTCGAGAGCTTTAAATATTTTATCTCTACTTACTCCTAGTTTCTCAATATCTAAAACCATTGGAAGCATATAATAAACATGAGAGCAGTCATCTAAAGTTACTGGAAGTCTTATTCCTTCTAGCTCTGATAAGCCCAATATTAATTTTTTTGCAGCTACCTGTCTTGTCTTGACAAAATAATCTAATTTTTTTAGTTGCTCAATACCCATTGCGCATTCTATTTCTCCAAGTCTAAAATTATGTCCAAGCATATTAGCAATATTATTAATTTTCATCCCTTCTACTGCCGCCTCTGCATGATTTCTTATGAGCTGCATTCTTTCTGCAAGATTTGGGTCATTTGTTACAAGTATTCCCCCTTCTCCTGTATGAATATGTTTATGGTAATTTAAACTGTATCCGCCAATATCTGCTAATGTTCCTGCAATTTTTCCTTTATAAACAGCACCAGGGGATTGAGCAGTATCTGATATAAGTTTTAAATCATATTCATCTGCAATTGCCCTGAGACTTTCCATATCAGCAGAATGGCCAAAAATATCAACGGAAAGGATTGCTTTTGTTCTTTTAGAAATATTTTTTATAACTGATTGAGGATCTATATTAAAAGTTTTTTCGTCTATATCAGCAAAGACTGGAATAGCATTCCAATGAAGAATTGCTGTAGCAGATGCGCACATTGTCCATGGTGGAACTATTATTTCATCGCCTGGATTTATATCTAAAGCACCAATAGCTGCAACAAGACCTGATGTCCATGAATTGACTGTAATTGCATAATCAACACCAAAATAATCCTTACAAGACTCCTCAAACTCTTTTACCTTTGGACCTCCAAGAAAATCTTCACTGTGGCAACCTAAAAATTGAGAAAGAACTCCTGTTTTAATGACATCAGTTGCAGCTTCCAGCTCTTCTTTACCTATTGAATTATATTTCTTGAACTCATAGTTAATTACTTTGCTGCCTCCAACTATTGCAAGTTTATTTTCCATCATTAATTGCTCCTGTTATTTTTATTATATTTCTTATTGTTACCAGTGCCTGCTCTCCAGTACATAATTCATAAGACTTACCATTTAAAAAATTATTTATCTGATTAAAAACATTAAACTGAGAGATGAATAGTTCATTATATATTTCTTTATAATTATTACTTAAAATTTTGTATCCAGGATAATTATTGTCAGCCTTAACAGGTTGCCAGGATATCAACTCTCCTCCATTTGAATAGAATAATCTTCCAGATCTTGTAATTAACTCAATTGTATAAATAGAAAAGTTTTCCTCTTTTGAGGATATGAAGTTTGCAGAACCACCCTCGTACTCTGCAAAGAAATCAGGCTCATAGTCGCGCTCTCCAATTCTTTCGCCTGAATTAATCAAAAATGTTTTTGTTAAATTTCCCAACCATCTTTCTAATAAGTTTGTAAGATGAGAGCCATTATTAAATAATCCTTTCGAATACCAAACGTTAGCTTTTATTGGCCTCTCAATTACCTCTTCTTCAATCATTTTACTTATTTCTAGCGTACTAATATCGGATTGCCTCATGTAGTTCACAAATAATGCAACATTTTTATCTTTACATCTTTGAACCATTTGTTCAGCTTCATCTTCTGAATAATCAAGAGGTTTTTCACATAGAATTAGTTTAGGATTCAATAGGTCCAATACTTGATTCATAACTTTGCTATGAGTTTCTGTGGGCGTAGCAATAATTACTATAGATGGATCTTTTTGAATTACTTCAGCATTTATATTTTTAAAAGAATCTATGTCATAAACATTAGAAAATTTCTGTCTTTTTGCACTTGATGCGTCTATGCCTGCTACTAAGTTAAAATTTTTATGTTTTCTTGAAGCATTGGCATGGGTTAATATCAGATCAGAATCTAAGTTATCTATATCATAACCAACTCCGATTTGACCTAATCCAATGAGAAGTACAGAGTTTATCATTCTATATAACTCCTACTATTTATAAGGTTTTTAAGTTTGCTAATATTTTTATGTGGCAACATACATTCTCTTCCGTTAGGGGGAATGCAAGATACTACTCTCTTGCCTGAAATCAAACCTATAACCATCGCCATTGACTCACATCCAACAACAAACAGTGATTCTTTAATTTCTTTGAGGATATTTTCTTTTGGTGAAATATGAATTGGAATGGAGCAATAATTAATTGCCCAATCATATTTATCGTGTTTCTCTGAAGGATGAGGTCTTAATATAATTTTTTCAATATTTCTATCTATAAATTCAAAATTGTCTAAAAAGTATTTTAAAGCAGTATGTTCATCATATCCCCACGCCAAAGAATTGCCACATTGCATTTGTGCATGCTCAGCAATTGGTTCACAAACATATAAAATTACTTTCTTTGAGTACTTAGGTAAATCTATTTTTTCAACCTCTTTCTGAATGCTTTTTAAATACTCATTCTCAATTAATTTAATCTCTGTATTAAGAAATATTTTTGTAGCTATCTCAAGTGCCTCTTTATCGGCAACCCATATTTCATCTGGAAGAAGAATATTGTCATTATAAATAAACCTTTCTTCATAGTTCACCCAATGATCTATATAAGAAATTGATTTAATATTACTATTTTTTGCTATTTGGATGGCCTTTTTCTCTAATTCAGATTGCCAGCTAGTTCCGCAAAGCAACCAATCACAATTTGATATGACTGAATTGAGAGATTTTTCGCTTGTTGCATTAATTTTATCTTTAAAAATTTTTTTTGCAGGTCCTTGGAGATAGAATGAATAATTATTTAAATTCTTCATTATCCAGCTACTGATAATCTCAGAGCCTCCAGCATCATGACATACAACTGCAACCTTGCTCACCTATGTATCGCCCTTCCTTGTTACATGACTATTAATATCTACCAATTCTTGATTGTTTTTTAGAAACCTAATGACATCTAGACATGAAAAAAAAGGATTGCCTATATCATAAAAATGTTCAATTATTTTTTTTAGCAGGATATAGTCCTCTTTCTCATCAAGGGTTAGACCAAGGTCAGGTTGATATAATTCCGGAGTTGAAAATAAATTAATCCTAGAGAAAATTTCAGGATTATTTCTAATATGAAGTGTTACATGCTCATGATCTAATAGGTCATCAGTCATTTTTGCAGACTTTTCTAGAAGATCTAGTGCAAAGACCTGAACATCCATTCCATCTGGATAAGATCGGACATTGTTATTACTTACATAGTCTACCGAGTTATGTTTATAAACTTGAATAGTTTGTTCAATTATCTCAGGATCTATTATTGGACAATCTCCGGTAATTTCAACAATCACATCAGCATCAGCTGACTGTCCTGCACCAATAACTCGATTCATTACATCATCCTCATCACCTCGAAAAATTCCAACTCCCATATTGCTTGCAAATTCTTCAATGCAATCGTCAGAAGCATTAGTAGTTGTAGCAATAACAATATGATCAATTGAATTCACTAATTTTAGCCTTTCAACTAGATGTCCTAGCATAGGCTTTCCAGCAGCCTTCATCATGACTTTTTCTGGCAATCTTGACGATGTCATTCTTGCCTCTATTGTCGATACTATCTTCATTATGTTATTCCTCTATTTTTGCTTTTAATATAATCAATTTTTTACCATCAGCTGTTTTGATATATGGATTTGGGTAAGGATCTTGGAGCATTCTAATCTTATTTAATAAATAAGTAGAATCTTTTGAAGTAATTTCTTCGATTAGTATCTCACTATCTGATTCTTTTCTTCTTTTAAACATTGTAGCTTTTTTATCGTCCTGAGTTTTTAAATCATATCCATTATTTATGAGATTAATTGATAATTTTGAACCAACATCAATAATTCTATCAAAGATCTCATCTAAAGTGCCAAGAAGGGAAATATCTTCTTGTGCAATAATCGGACCAGTATCAATCCCTTCATCCATTAAGATGATAGATACTGCACCTTCAGTCTCCCCATTGATAATTTGATTTTGGATTGGGCTACCGCCCCTATATTTTGGAAGTGGTGATGGGTGAAGCATTAAGCACTTATAATTATTAACCAAGTTTTTTGAAATTATCCAACTCCATCCATAAAATAAGATAAGATCAGGTTGAAATTGAACTAATGCCTCTTCTGAGAAATCTTCTTTTGAGTTGAATCTAATAAATTCATTAGAACTATTTTTAGAAATATTATTATATATACTTATGGCCCAATCTCGATATCCAACTAAGGCAATTTTCATTATTTAAAGTTTCTTATAATCTTAAAAGCTTCGGCATATTTAAATCCAGATTGAATGCCACGAAATTGAGCTAGAGTTTTTAAACCCTTCTCCGATCTTGGATGAGGATACTCTTCGATCTCACTTTTAAAACATTCCAATGCCTTCCATTTAAGACTTAGATGCTTGAGGCTCAATGATTCAAAATGATTTGGTGCGAATGCTTTAGAAAAATTCCACTCCGTGCTTGATAATACCTCAAAAGATAACAATGTTTTTAAACTTTTAAATTTTCCTGGCCTTGTAGCCATGAGAGTTGAGCGAAAAACTATTCTATGATCATTATTGGTATCGTGTTCTGCATGAGTTAAGACGACGTCAGGTTTAAACATGCTTAACTCACTCTCAATAATCTTATTAATTTCGATGACCGGAATTGAATCCAACCTACCACATGGTAGATCATAAAAAGATATTTTTTTTACACCAAGAACTTTTAAGGCATCTACTGCAAAGTTATTTCTAACTTCAATAGTTCTTTGAATTTTTTCAATATTTTTATTTAAATCTAGAAATCTACAGCTACTTCCTTCAGCAATAAAGACTACCTTAATATTTGATTTAGCTCTATATTTAGATATAAAGCCACCACAACCTAGAATATCATCATCAGGATGTGCCGCTATGATTAGTATGTTTTTTTTCATAAATAAGTTTTAAATCTTTAGCCCAAATGGATGGAATTCATTAGTTTTAAATTCCCCGTAACCTTTACTCTTAAAAATTATTTTACCATATTCTATTAAAGATGATCTTCTGCTTAATGACATATTCGATGAGTGAATTCTGTAATTAAATAAATTATCTTCAATAAAACTACCGTTAAAACCCTTATTGATAAGTTTTAAAATAAGTTCATAGTTTTCAAGGCCACAATTTTTATGTTGTTCATTATATCCACCAATCTTATAGAAGATATCTTTATTAACGATTGTGCCACTCGCTAAAAAATCTCCTCTATTAAAAATCTCGTTCTCATTGTATTTAGGTAAAAAGACTGAACTAATGACACGCCCGGCTTCATCAATGGAGTCATAATTTGAATAAGCAAAAGCTGATTGCTTTTTTTCTATATGATTAAAGAGCGTTTCTACTAAATTTTTTTTAATAGAGTCATCGGCATCTAATCTTATAAAGTAATTAGATTTTGCATTTTTAATACCTAAATTTGATGCTACCTCAACACCAGAGTTATCAATACAAAATATATTACACAAATCTGAGTACTTAGATAAAATACTTTTTGTATTATCATCACTTCCATCATCAACAACTATTATTTCAAATTCACAATCTGTTTCTTGATTTAAACAAGATTTAATAGACTCTTCTATAAATTTATCATAATTAAATGAGGTTATTATTATGGATACGTCCATAGTATTCAGATATCAGAAT
>Ga0075444_10000300_pt1 | contig 29371 bp, 27 predicted proteins | sample CoawatmetaG01DNA_FD_76836 | JGI IMG/M metagenome (GOLD analysis project Ga0075444, IMG submission 76836) | Marine microbial communities from the West Antarctic Peninsula - Coastal water metaG017-DNA | ecosystem: Environmental > Aquatic > Marine > Coastal | place: Atlantic Ocean: West Antarctic... | reverse complement strand
CAAATAATTAATATTTTTAAAACTAAAAAAATACATCAAATTCCAATTGTTAATGATGATGATATTCTGGTAGGAATAGAATTACTAAAGGATATTTTTCCAGATGAAAGTTATAATAATTCAGTAATTTTAATGGTTGGAGGTCTAGGTTCTCGATTAAGACCTCTTACCAACGATGTTCCTAAACCAATGTTAAAAATAGGGGGTAAGCCAATCTTAGAGACAATTGTTGAGGGGTTTGCTAAGAGTGGTTTTTCTAAAATAATTATGTGTACGGGCTTTAAGTCTGAAAAAATTCAAGATTACTTTAAAGATGGAAGTAAATTTGGAGTAAATATTGAATACATTATAGAAGATAAAAAAATGGGCACTATAGGTGCATTAACTTTGTTAGAAAAAAATCCCACTGAGGCATTCTTCGTGATGAATGGAGATTTATTAACAAATGTAGATTTCAAAAAAATGCTTGATTTTCATAAAAGTAATAATTCGAAAGCAACAATGTGTGTTCGATCATATGATTATACTGTCCCTTTTGGAGTTGTTTCTTGCAGTAATGAAAAAATAGAATCTATAGATGAAAAACCTATGCATAATTTTTTTGTAAATGCAGGAATTTATATACTAGAGCCGGAGTGTATTGATTTAATTCCTCATAATGAATACTACGACATAACTACTCTATTTCAAAAAATTATTTCTATGGGCATAAATACTACTGCTTTTCCTCTTCAAGAATATTGGCTAGATATTGGAAGGGTATCTGAATACAATCAGGCAAATGCAGAATTTAAACAGTTATTTTAATGCAGAAAACTAATTCTTTTTTGGCGATTATTCCAGCAAGAAAAGGCTCTAAGGGGATTCCTGGAAAAAATCTGGAGAAGATCGATGATAAGCCCTTAATTCAATTTACTATTGAAGCTGCAAGATCTATTATCTTGCCCCAAAATATAATAATTAGTTCAGATGATCATAATATATTATCTTTAGCTATTGAGATTGGTATCGAAGTTCCATTTATGAGGCCAGATATTTTATCTACTGATACAGCAAAAATTACAGATGTTATTCGTCATTCAATTGATTGGTATAGATCTGAATACAATAAAATTCCACCCAATATAATTTTGTTACAGCCAACGTCTCCATTTAGGGATTTTAATGATATAAATAATGCTATTAATAAATTTGAAAATTCAGATAAGAAAACTCTAGTTTCAGTTAGTGAGCCAATTCAACATCCTGGGGATTGCCTTTTTAAAAATTTAGATGGGAATTTTAAAAGGTTAGAGATTGGTTTGGGCCACTCTGAAAGACAATCATACCCCGAAGTTCTTTTTATTAATGGTGGTATATATATATCAGAAACAAGTCATTTTTTAGAGACTGAGGATTTAATAGGAGATGATCCTGAAGTTTATAAAATGGAGAAGTTTAAATCAATTGATATTGACTCAAAATTTGATTTAGAACTTGCCAGGGCAATTTATAATGCAAAATAATAGCAAAAAAAAAGTAGTAATTATTGGTGGTGGAACTGCTGGCTTGATAATTGCTAATAACTTACAAGATTATTTTGATGTAATTGTAATTGAAAAAAGTCAATATAAAAAATATCCAAAAAGGTTTATGCCTCCACTAATGATTGGCCTTCTATTTAGAAGTAAAAAACTGAAGTATATGTCTAAAAGGAATTTTATAATGTCGAATAGTCGAAATATTCCATTCTTTGAATCAAATATTCTTGGTGGTGCATCGGTTATTAATGGCTGTGTACATATGCTTGGGAGTAAAAATTCTTGGTTAGATATTTTGAAAAAATTTGAAAAAAATTATGAGGATTTAATTAACAGTTATAAAAAAATTTATTCAATTAATCCAAAAAATAAATCTAAAATCACCTTGTCTTCATCTCATCAAAATATTATTGATGCGGCTTTTATAGATACCTTAAACCAAAATGGTATACCAAAAGGAGATTCAAATTACTCTGACTTTGAATCTTGTGGGCCTATTAATAATACTGTAAGAAAATTTTTTCGAACTTCAGTATTATCAACTATTAGAAAATATAAATTTAAATATTGCATTTGCGAACTTGTAGAAGAATTTGTATTTAATGGTTCAAAAGTAGTTGGAGTTAAGACAAATTTAAGGGAGATTAAGGCTGATTATGTAATCTTGTCTGGAGGGGTTATTGGAACATGTAAACTTTTATTGAATGAAAATGTTAGACTACAAAAGCAGGGTAATGATATTCTGAATGCTCTTACTTTTGGTAAAGATATTCAGGACCATACAAATCTAAGGGTTAATGTCTTAACAAATAAAAATTTTGGCTCTTTAAATGAAATTTCTGATAATTTTTATCAAAAAATCATATTAGTTATAAAACATTTTTCAGGGAAGGCTACTCTAATGAAGGGTACTGGCGCCTCTTCTTCTGTTCATTTAGATCTTGATAATGATGGGGTCATTGATACAAGAATTCAAGTTGTTCAGTTTAGTGAAACTGGAAGGCACGGAAGTGATGGAAAATTTTTTAGTAGTAGCAAGCCAGGATTTTCACTCTCAATTACCAATATTCATCCTAAATCCAAAGGTATTATTAAATTAGATAAATCTATTGATATTATTGATCCAATGTACTTGTCTTCAAAAAAAGATATCGAGCTTCTTCAGCTGGCATTAAGTTTTTGTTTGAAATTACTTAGATCTAGTCCAATCAATGATCATATCTTAAAAATTGAAAATGAGATTGATATTGAATATAACTCTGAAAAATATATTATTGATAATATATTCAGTGGACACCATTTAATTGGCGGCACTCAAAAAGAAGTTAATTCTAATTTTGAATTAAAAGGAACGGAGGGTTTGTATGTTTGTGATGCTAGTATCTTTGATAAATATGCTGCTAGCAATATTCATTCTTCTGTTGTATTAATTGCTGATATATTCTCGAATAAATTTATTAAAAGAAATAGAGGAGTCAGATAGGTGCCAGGATTTGAATTAATAGGTGATGAGGAACGCAAAGCTGTAAATGAGCTGTTTGATGATGGAGGTATTTTATTTGCTCATGGTTTTGATAATATTCGAAATAAAAGATACCATGTAAGAGAATTTGAGAAAAAATTTGCTAACTATTTAGGTGTTAGTTATGCTCAAGCTGTTTCATCAGGAACTGCTGCTTTAAAAATTGCTCTAGTGGCGATTGGTGTAAAGCCTGGAGATGAAGTCATTACTCAAGCATTTACATTTATCGCAACAGCAGAGGCAATTATTGATATTGGTGCAAAACCAGTCTTTGTGAATATTGACGAAACCCTTAACATGAATCCCTATGAGCTTGAATCAGCAATAACTAATAAAACCTCTGCTATCATTCCGGTTCATATGCTTGGAGTTTCTACAGAACAAGATAAAATTTTTGAAATTGCCAAGAAATATAACTTACCAGTTTTAGATGATGCGTGCGAATCTCTTGGAGCTGAGTGGGGAGATGAAAAGCTGGGTGCTCAATGTGATGTTGCAACATGGAGTTTTGATGCAGGCAAGACTGTAATTGCGGGAGAAGGTGGGATGATTACTACAAATAACAGAGAAATATATTTATTAGCACGTGAATATCATGATCATGGCCATATGTATAATAAAAAATTGCCACGAGGTAAAGATACGCATCGTATTCATGGATTCAACTATCGAATGACTGAGATTCAAGCAGTAATTGCTAAAGTTCAATTGGAAAAGCTTGATTACATTGTTGAAAAAAATCGTAAAAACTATTCCATCATAGAAACTTTTTTATTAGAAATAGATGGCATAAAACTTCGTAAAATTCCAAAAAAATGCAAGCCATTGTGTGACACGCTAATTATTCAGTTTGCTAATAAAGAAATTGCTAATACTTTTGTTGATAGTTTAAAAAAAGAAGGTTTTGGTACAAAAAATGTCCCTGATGCTATTGAATGGCACTTTGTTAAATACTGGGATCATATGCTTTCTTATTTTCAACTAGATATTGATGAATTAAATGACTCAATATTGACTTCGAGTCAAATCCTTGAAAAATGTGTAGCACTTCCTATAATGGTAAAAACTCCTGAAAATGAAATAATGAATCAAATAGAAATTTTGAAAAAAATACTTAGTAAGATTCTATAGATATCGACATTTAAATGAAAATAATTTTTTTAATAGATGCAACTTTTTCTGAAAGAGACTTTGTTAGATTTGGTCTAGCTACTTTTGCTAAAAATAATATCGAAGTATCCCTATGGGACTTTAGTCTCTTAAGACGTGACAAAATCTCTAAAGTAGGTTTTGAGTCAGAAGTAGAAAGAAATAAGGTTAACAGATATATTTTTGAGAATTTTAAAGATATAAATCACAAGATTAAGCATATAGATAAGGCTTTTGTAATTGATCAAAGATCTGCAATATTTCAAAATTATTCTACTTGTTGGTTTCAAGAGAAGGGAGCGATTATAGTAAGACTTCATCATTCACCAAAAGTGATGTCAATTTGGAAGCCTACAATAAAGGATTATTTCATTATTCTTCAAAATAATACTATTACTGACGGGGCTAAGAAGACAGCAAAGAAAGTTTTTTATTATTTTTATAAGATTTTGTCTGAGCGCAATAAAATGGATTGCTACGATATTAATGTTTCGTCTGGTAGCGTTTCACAATCTAAAAATGGTAAGTTTGAGATTAACTCTCATAATTTTGACTATGATATTTACTTAAATGAAAAAGGTAAGAAGCTGAATAGTAAAAACTATATTGTTTTTTTGGAAGATGGAATGGTGAACCATCCAGATTATCAGAAATTAGGAATGCCCTCTAGAGCTTCGGATGAAATTTACTACCCTCTATTGAGGTCTTTTTTTGATTGTGTTGAAAAGAAAATAGGCTTAGAGATTATTGTTGCAGTTCATCCACGATTAAATATTGATGAAGGCATGAAAAATAAATTTGGTGAAAGAGAGCTTATATCTGGAAAATCTTCAGAATTGGTCAAAAATGCTAAATTAGTTTTAGTACATAATAGTACTTCAATTAATTTTGCTGTTTTATGGAGAATTCCATTAATAGTTGTCACAACTGATGAAATTGAAAGAAGCCTCTATCCACAAATGGAGATCTTAACTCAAATTCTTAAAAATACGAGAGTAAATATTAACCAATCATATCATGACATGGATTTTCTTTCGATTGCTCAGGAGCCAATTCCTCAGTATAATGATTTTATAGAAAAAATTATAAAAATTAATGAATCTCCAATTCAAAATAGTACTGAAATTTTAATAAAAGGTCTAGAAAAATATGTTCAATAACTCTTCTATTTTAATTACAGGAGGTACAGGATCTTTTGGGAAAAAGTACGTCCAAGTTATTCTTGAAAAATACAAACCTAAAAAAATAATTATTTTTTCCAGAGATGAGTTAAAGCAATTCGAAATGCAACAAATATTCAATGATTCTTGTATGCGTTATTTTATTGGTGATGTTAGAGATCTAACTCGTGTTGAGGAGGCCATGGAAGGTGTTGATTATGTTATTCATGCAGCAGCGATGAAGCAAGTTCCTGCTGCTGAATATAATCCTATGGAATGCATTAAGACAAATATTTATGGCGCAGAGAATGTTATTAAGGCGTCAATAAAAAATAATGTTAAGAGAGTTATAGCCCTTTCTACTGATAAGGCAGCAAATCCAATTAATTTATATGGGGCTACAAAATTAGCTTCAGATAAATTATTTGTGTCTGCTAATAATATGGTTGGCAGTAAAGAAGTACGTTTTTCTGTAGTTCGTTATGGGAATGTAATTGGGTCAAGAGGATCAGTAGTGCCATTTTTTCAAAATTTAATTGCTGAAGGTGCTAATGAGTTACCAGTAACACATGTTGACATGACGCGATTTATGATTACTCTTCGTGCAGGTGTTGAGTTTGTTCTGAAAGATTTTAAGAGAATGCAGGGTGGTGAAATCTTTATACCTAAGATTCCTTCTATGAATATAACAGAGCTTGCAAAATCAATGGCTCCAGATATGAGTCACAATATTGTCGGTATTCGACCTGGTGAAAAACTTCATGAAGTAATGTGCCCGTCTGATGATAGTCACTTAACATTAGAATTTGATGATCATTATGTAATTTGTCCCACTATTCAATTTAATCATGAAGTTGACTTCATGAAAAATCCGCTTGGAGAAATAGGGAAGAGTGTTGAGCAGGGTCATGAATATAATTCTGGTACTAATACTGAATGGCTTTCAAAAGAAGAGTTTTTACAAATGGTTCATGAAGTGGATCTCTTTTAAGCTGTGATTCCTTATGGTAAGCAGGATATTAATCAAGCTGATATCAACTCAGTTATAGATGTTTTAAGGTCTGATAATCTAACTCAAGGTCCGCAAGTTCCTGCATTTGAAAAAGTAGTAGCTGAATATTGTGGTGCAGAGTTTGGTATTGCCGTTAATAGTGCAACATCCGCGTTACATATTGCATGCTTATCCTTAGGTCTAAAGAGGGTGACTGGCTTTGGACTAGTCCAAATTCCTTTGTAGCAACTGCAAATTGTGGTTTGTATTGTGAAGCAAAAGTTGATTTTGTAGACATCGATCCACAAACATATAATTTATCTGCTGATGAATTAGAGAAAAAATTAATTAAGGCTAGAAAAGAAGGAAAACTTCCAAAAGTTGTTATACCAGTCCATTTTGCTGGTCAATCTTGTAATATGAGAAAAATTCACTATCTTAGTCAAGAATATGGATTCAAAATTATTGAAGATGCTTCGCATGCTATTGGTAGTAAGTACTTAGAAAAGCCAGTTGGAGGTTGTCAATATTCCGATATTACTATTTTTAGCTTTCATCCAGTTAAGATTATTACAACTGCAGAAGGTGGTTTGGCAACTACTAATTCGAAAGAAATTTCTGACAAAATGAGACTTATTCGTAGCCATGGAATTACGCGTGATAACAGTTTAATGTCAAGAAGCCCTGATGGAGGCTGGTATTACCAACAAGTTGATTTAGGATTTAATTACCGTATGAACGAACTTCAAGCTGCATTAGGTGTTAGTCAAATGCAAAGGCTTGATGAATTTGTTGCTAAGCGTCATATCCTTCAAGAAAGATATGATTCTTTATTAAGTAACCTGCCAATAATAAAGCCTTACCAAGATATAGATAGTTACTCTGCGCTTCATCTTTACCCTATTCAAATAGACTTAAACAAAGTTAGTAAAAATCGAGAGCAAATTTTTAATGCCCTTACAGAAAATGGGATTGGAGTAAACGTTCATTATATTCCTATTCACACTCAACCATATTACCTTCAATTTGGATTTAACGAAGGAGATTTTCTTAATTCAGAAGCCTATTATCGTCGCGCAATAAGCATCCCTTTATTTCATAAGATGACCTTAGGGCAACAAGATACAGTAATAGATTTACTCAAAAGAGTGCTTCAATGAGCTTGAAAATTATAGTAAGAGATGGAAATAAGTACTTGCTTTATAAGATTACATTTTTAATGCAAAGTGTGGAGTTAATTATAAATAATTCTATAAATTTTTTTGTGGTCTGTATTATTATGAACAAAAATTTCTATTGACCTAAATCATGAAAGTACTAATAATTACAGCTATAAATATTATGTTGAAAGGCAGGGGGTAATATGATTAAAGTTCTTGACTGTACTTTTAGGGATGGCGGTTATTACAATAACTGGAAATTTAATGATTTTTTGGTCGAGCAATATATTAAAGCGTTAATAGAATCTAAGGTTGACATAGTTGAAATTGGTTTTCGTTTGTTGCCCACAAATCGTGATTTAGGTGACCTGGCTTTTAGTAGTGATAAGTATTTAAATAAATTGTCATTACTTAGTAATATTGATGTTGCTGTTATGATTAATGCAAAGGACTTCATTGAGTCTAATTTAGGTATTGATGTTGCTTTAAATTCAGTTTTTGGAAACAAATCAGACTCAATGGTCAATATTGTCCGTATTGCAACAAATATTAATCATATTAATGAGTGTCAATTAATTGCTACTACATTAAGTAAATTAGGGTACCGAGTTTTTTTAAACTTAATGCAAATTGACTCCCTCAAATCATCAATATTGAGAGATGCAGTTCATCAAATAAATACATGGAAATGTATTGAAGTTTTTTATTTTGCAGATTCTTTTGGTAATTTAAATACTCACTCAATTAATAATATTCTTGAAACAATTAAACCTGTTTGGGATGGTGAAATTGGAATTCATGCCCACGATAATAAGGGTCATGCACTTGCTAACTCTCTTAGTGCCATTGAATCTGGTGTATGTTTTGTGGATGCTACTATACTAGGAATGGGCCGTGGTGCTGGAAATACTAAAATGGAGAATTTACTGGTTGAAATCACTGATAAAAACTTAGGTAGCTATCACCCTGATAAAATATTTCACCTAGCATTAAAAGAGTTTACTAAGCTGCAAGAGCAATATAAATGGGGCTCAAGCATCTACTATTATTTATCCGCTGTTCATGGCATACACCCAACATACATTCAAGAAATGTTAGGTGATGGGCGTTATAATATAGATCAAATTTTATCTGCTATCAGCTTTTTAAAAGATAAAGTCTCTTCTTCATATAGCTTAGAAAATATGATGGACGCTTTATCTGATTCTACAGGTAGCCAGTTTGGTTCATGGTCTGCAAAAGATTGGTCAAAAGATAAAGAAGTTCTAATAGTTGGATCTGGTCCAAGTGTTAGCAAGTATATTAATGAGATTAAGCAATATATAAAAACCAATAAGCCTATTGTCTTATGCTTAAATATTAATCAGGATATTCCTGAACGCCTAGTTGATAGTTATATTACTTGTCATGAAACAAGGATTGCAATTGAGTTAGATTTATACGCTGATTTGACCAAGCCCATAATATTGCCAATGAGCAGAATTCCCCATAAGATTAGTGGGCTCTTATCAAATGTTGAAATATTAGATTATGGACTCAAAATTGAAAAAGGGAGTCTTTCTGCTCAGGACAATGGCTGTATTTTAGATAAGCCCCATGTTTTAATCTACGCATTAGCTCTTTTAAGTAGAAGTGGCGCAGAAAAAATATCATTAACTGGTGTTGATGGCTATGAAAATCAGAGTTCAAAACAGAAAGAATTGAATAAAGTGTTTGTTAAATTCCAGGAAAATAACCGTGATATTAATCTTGTTGCAATTACACCAACAAATCTTCCTATAAACACATCTCTTATCTGTGAGTAGTGAACCTATCCTAAAAATAGTAATTATTATTCCGGCAAGATATCATTCAAGCCGACTTCCAGGTAAGCCATTAATGGATATTTGTGGAAAAAGCATGGTTAGTAGGACATATGATCAGTGCTGTCAGTCATTGAACAAAGAAAATATTTTTGTAGCTACCGATGATTTAAGAATATCTACCCACTGCCAAGAATTAAATATGAATGTTATTATGACACCAAGTTCTTGTAAAACTGGCACTGATAGAGTCTATGAGGCTTCAAAAAAAATTAATGCTGATATATATATCAATGTTCAAGGAGATGAACCTATCATAAACCCAGAAGATATTAATATAGTAATTGCCGCTAGTCAAAAAAACCCAACTAAAGTCATTAATGCAATGTGCCCAATCAATAATTCAGATTTCAACAATCCGACAATACCAAAAGTTGTTACTAGGCTTGATAACAGATTGTTGTATGGGAGTAGAGTTGGTATTCCAGTAACTAAAGATTTATTATTTTCCAAAGCGAAAAAACAAGTCTGTATTTATGCATATCCCAAGCAATCACTAATAGATTTTTCAAGTATTAATAAGAAAACCCCACTAGAAAAAATAGAAGATATAGAAATTTTACGTTTTTTAGAGTTGGGTTATGAGGTGCAAATGGTTGATGTTTCTGAGGGATCTATTGCGGTTGATGTCCCTGAAGATGTAGAAAAAGTTGAGAGAATATTAAATGCGCGATTTTAGTCAATATAAGCAAGTTATTTTTGATTGTGATGGAGTTATACTAGATTCTAATAATATTAAATCAAATGCATTTGCAAAAAGTCTTATTGATGAAGATAAGGAGCTTGTAGAGCAATTTATCACTTATCATAAAAAAAATGGCGGTGTTTCTCGTTTTAAAAAATTTGAATATTTTTTTAAAGAAATCAAAAATCAAAATAATTACACAAATAGTTTGAATAATGCACTAAGTAGTTATGCAGCACTCAGTTATGAAGGTCTTTTGGGCTCTTCTGAAGTTAAAGGGGTGAGAGGTGTGTTAATGTTACTACGTGATTTAAATATTGAAAGTTTTGTGGTTTCAGGTGGTGAGCAAAATGAACTAAGAGCAGTTTTAAAAAATAAGCGTCTTGATCATTATTTTAAAAAAATTTATGGCAGTCCGATTACAAAGGAAGAACATCTTCTAACTATTAGTCCAACTAAATCCCTATATTTTGGAGATGCAAAAAGTGATTATATTGCTGCTAAAAATTTTGATATGGATTTTGTATATATAAGTAGTTTTTCAGACTGGGAAGATGGATTAGAATTTTGTCAATCTAATAATATTGAGATCTTAAAAGATTTTTCCGATTTAGAATTAAATTAATAATAAGGTTTTTAAATGAAAGTTAAATACCATAGTTTTTTAGAAAATAGGTCAGTCAAAGATGCTAAGAAAATATTTACACAAAGACTAAGTGATGCTAAATATATTTATAAGAAATATAATAATAATTTTATAACTAGAGCATGCCCCTATTGTGATAGCTCCCAGTATAAAAAAGTGGATGAATTTCACAACATGTATGATATTTGTAAATGTAGAAAATGTAACTCAAGTTTTGTGAATCCTGTTCCTCCTATTGAGGCTATATCAGATTACTATGAAAACTGTAAATGTAATAGACAGTTATCACAAGTTATAAAAAAGAGATACAACAGTAACGACTTTATTAATGATGACAGAGTGCAACTTGTTTGCTCTCAAATAGATAAAGTGCTTGAACGCAAGAAGAGCAGAATTTCTATTCTGGAAGTTGGCTGTAATAATGGCGCTTTCTTGTCAAAATTACAACAAGTCTTAGACTTTAAGTATAAAGGTTATTCTTTTGAGATAGATGGTGTGGATATTGATTCTGATGCTATTAAAAATCCTGTTAATCTTGATCTAAACTTAATGCATGGTCTTGCTGAAGATATCTCAGATACAAAGATTAATAAGTATGATTTAATTATTCATTTTGAGTTAATTGAGCATCTAATTGATCCAATTTCATTTGTAAATTCAATATATAAAATGCTTCAATCTGAAGGAGTAATGATATTTACTACCCCTAATATCTTAGGGCTAGATAATCAAGCATTAGGATATAACAATACGAGATATTTAGCCCATGCATTATTCCCTCCAATGCATCTTAATGCATTTAGTACACAGAATATTGTGCATTTTTTAGCAACAAATGGCTTCATGATTGATGAAATTGAAACCCCGGGTATGCTTGATATTGATATACTTAACCTATGTGCTGACGAAATAGATAATAGCACTTTTCAAAGCATTGCTAATTTAAATCAAGAAATGAGAGCCTTAATTCAAGAGTTTCTAGTTGAAATGAAAGTGAGCAGTCATATGCAATGTGTAGCTATAAAGCCATAAATTTACTTAATTAAATAAATTGCTAAACAATTTTCTGGGTTTAATGTATGAGTAAAAAAATCTTGTTGTGTGATAATTTAGTTACAAGTAAATCAAATTATGATTTGGTAATAAATTGGAATTCCTGCAATGAAGATTGGAAAACACTTTCAATACCCAACGAAATTGAGAATAATGCAAATCAATATAAAAATCAATATTTAAATTGGGTTGATAAATTAGGCAGTACGAAAATTTCAGGGAGAAGTCTGGCTGATCATTTATTGCTAAGGAAAGATTTTAGCTTATGGTGTATGTCATCAATTGTTGAAAAAAGTAAATGGAAATCTCCAGGGATGTATCAAGTATTCCAGTTATTAGCATTAAATTCAATTCTTGATGATATTGATGATATTGATCAAATTGATATTAATATAAGTGATTTAAATTCATATAGAGCAATTAAAGAATGGTGTCTGAAGTCTAAAATTAAATTCAATTTAGTCTCAATTCAAAGAAAAATTAAGTTCAAATTGTTACTTAATAATGTTTTGAATTATCGACCTTTTATCCTAACTGCATTTATCTGGCTGATTGTATATTGCATTCGTCGTTGGTCAAGAAAAAAAATAATTTTAAACAAAAAACTTGAAGTAAGAGAGGGTGATGTTTGTATTATTTCTTATTTTTTTAATATTGATAAAAAGAAAGCACATGAGAATACTTTTTATACTTCTTACTGGACACAATTACATGATTTACTTTTAAAAAGTAATAAAACAATAAATTGGGTTCATTTATTTGTCAAAAGTAATGAATTTTCCACTTATGACAGCGCTAATATTTTTGTTGATAAGCTAAATGCAGATAGAAGCAATCTAGAGAGTCATCAATTAATAGATAATAATTTATCCTTAAGAATTATAACAAAAACTTTAAAAGATTACTTAAGGCTTATTCTTATTAGTAAAAAGTTGACAAAAGTTCGAAGTAATTTTAGTACGTCTAAAACGGGGGTTAATTTTTGGAATGTTCTTTCTGATAGCTGGGGCAGTTCATTGTTTGGCAAAACGGCTATAGCTAATTGTCTGTATTTAAATATCTTTGAAAAGATATTTAAAGAAATGCCAAAACAAAGTCAAGGACTGTATTTACTAGAAAATCAGCCATGGGAAAAATGTATGATTTATGCGTGGCGTAAGTATGGACATGGTCAAATTATAGGAGTGCCACATGCATCAGTTAGCTATTGGGATTTAAGATATTCATTACACTCTAATGATTATTTAAATTTTAATGCTAATAGTAGCCTATTTCCAGATAATTTCGCTTTAAATGGTAAAGCGGCAGTTAATATGTACATTGAAAACGGACTTCCTTCTGATAGAATAAAGGAGGTTGAAGCTTTACGTTATTTGTATTTAAGTAATTTAAAATCAAAGCCAATAACTATCGTCGATGATAGTATCAACTTATTAGTTCTAGGTGGGCATGATTTTCACTCAAATAAGACTCAAATGGAATTATTAATTAGCTGCATGGAATTAATTGACCGGAAGGTAAATATATTAGTAAAGCCTCACCCTCTATCACTTATTCAAGAATCTGACTACCCAAATTTAAATTTTCAAGTCACCTTGTCTCCTTTAAACCAAATAATATCTAAATGTAATGTTGTATTTTCTAGTAACCAAACTGCCGCTGCAGTTGATGTATACTTGTCTCAGAAAAAAGTACTCATAATGAGAGATTGTAATACATTCAACATGAGTGCACTGAGGGGTTTTGAGGGCGTTAACTTTGTTCAAACTGATAAAGAATTGGCTGGATTTTTGTCAGAAAATACTAATGAATTTAGTATGTTAGTTGATCAAGATTTCTTTTTTCTTGATAATGAGTTACCTAAATGGAGAAAACTATTAAATATTGGATAATCATCAAAAATGTTTGAATCGATTTTTGACAATAAAAAAGTATTAGTAACTGGACATACTGGATTTAAAGGAAGTTGGCTTTGCTCTTGGTTGAATCACCTTGGAGCTGAGGTTGTAGGAATATCTGATGATTTGGTTAGCAACCCTTCAAATTATTCTGCTTCTTTGGTATCTGATTTTATCAAAGATTATAGGTTAGATATTCGTGATACTAATAAAATTGCATCTTTAATCAAAGATATTAGACCTGATTTTGTATTTCATTTGGCGGCACAATCATTAGTCAGACCCTCATATGAAAGTCCAGTAGACACAATGACTACTAATGCTATAGGTTCAGCTAACATACTTGATGCTCTTAGAGGCCTAGAAAAAAAAGTAGTTGCTTTAATGATTACTAGTGACAAAGCTTATGACAATGTTGAATGGGTTTGGGGGTATCGAGAAACTGATCGACTAGGGGGTAAAGATCCTTATAGTGCCTCTAAAGGTATGGCTGAATTAGCAATTCGTTGCTATGTGGACTCATTCTTTAATAGTCCAAATTCGAATATTAGAGTTGGTATCGCACGCGCTGGTAACGTTATTGGTGGCGGTGACTGGGCGGTTGACAGAATAGTTCCAGATTGTATGAAGGCGTGGGCAAATGGCAAAACTGTAGACATACGAAGTCCACACGCTACAAGGCCTTGGCAGCATGTGTTGGAGCCATTAAGTGGCTATCTGTGTTTAGCAGAAAATCTATTTTTGAATGCTAAGAATCATGGAGAGGCTTATAACTTTGGCCCATCAGCAGATCAAAATTATCCAGTGAGTAAATTGATTGATGAAATGTCAAAACACTGGGATCAAATCAAATGGAATGATGTTTCTAAAAATGAAGGTCATGTTCATGAAGCGGGCTTATTAAAGCTTAATTGCGATAAAGCTTTATTTGGCTTGGAGTGGAATTCTGCTTTACAATTTGAAGAGACGGTCCAAATGACAGTTGATTGGTATAAAGAGTATTATCAAAATAGAGCTAAATCAATGCATGACTTTACAATTAGTCAAATTGACTCTTATACAAAAGCTGCTAGACTAAATAATATTTATTGGGCTAATGATGATTAAAGATGCTGTTATTACTCGTTTAGATGTAATCAATACCCCTGGTGGCAATGTGATGCATGTAATTAAAGAATCCAGTGAGGGATACTTGGGTTTTGGAGAGGCTTATTTTTCTTGGATTGATGAAGGTGCTATAAAGGCATGGAAGCGACATAAGAACATGACACTAAATTTGGTAGTTCCAGTAGGGGAAATTAAATTTGTGTTATTTGATGACAGAGATATGTCGAATAGACTTTTCCAAGAAATTATATTGTCAATAGATAATTATTGTAGATTAACTATACCTCCAATGGTATGGCTGGGCTTTCAAGGTCTTACGCGTAAGGGTTCAATGTTGCTTAACATTGCCAATATTGAGCATGATGTTGATGAAGTCGATCGCTTAGAAATTGATCAAATTAATTATAATTGGAGCGCTATGCAATGAAAGTAATTATTTTAGCAGGAGGTTTTGGAACTCGTTTAAGTGAGTATACAGAATCCATACCAAAACCAATGATTTCAGTTGGAGGTAAGCCTATTTTATGGCACATTATGGATACTTATGCCAAGTTTGGGCATAAAGATTTTTATATAGCACTAGGCTATAAGGCCGAAGTTATTAAAGAATATTTCTTAAATTATAGAGCTCTTAATTCTGATTTTACTGTTAATCTATCCAATGATAGTATTGTTTCTCATCAACAAGATGCAGTAGATTGGAAGGTCACATTGATAGATACAGGCCTTAACTCTATGACTGGAGGTAGAGTTAAGAGAATGCGAGATTTTATTGGTAATGAGCCTTTTTTGCTTACTTATGGGGACGGTGTTGCAAATATTGACATTGATGTACTGGTGAAATATCACAAAAGTCACGGAAAGATGGTTACTGTATCTGCGGTACATCCAGGCGCAAGATTTGGAGAATTGGATATTAATGAAAATGTTGTTACTTCATTTAAAGAAAAACCACAAGTTACCGAAGGCTGGATTAACGGTGGTTATTTTGTTATAGAGCCTAGTTTCTTTGATTTGATTGAAGGAGATAGTACTATCCTAGAAAAACAACCCTTGGAAAAAGCTGCTCAAATGGGAGAACTAATGTCATATCTCCATCATGGATTTTGGCATTGTGTTGATACCAAGCGAGATAGAGACTCTTTAGATGAAATGTGTCAGGCTGGTAATCCTCCATGGAAAATATAGAAATTCAGAAAAAAATTTTGTTAATTGTTGGAGGGGGTGGCTTCATAGGCTCAAACCTTGCACTAAATGCAGATGAAAGAGGTTATGAGGTAGTCATTATTTCACTAAATGTACCTAAAGTGAAAATTAAGAGTGTTACATACATACAGGTAGATATTACCAACTTTACACAACTAAAAGATAGTTTGTCTGGTTATTCATTTGATTATATTGTCAACTTGTCTGGCTATATCGATCATAGCGACTTTTTTGAGGGTGGCAATGAGATGATTGATGTCCACTTTGATGGAGTAAGGAATATTATAAAGTTAATTAATTGGGATAGAATAAAACGTTTTGTGCAAATAGGCAGTAGCGATGAATATGGAAATTTACCCGCTCCACAAAATGAAGAGATGCGAGAAGAGCCAATTTCATCATATTCCCTAGGTAAGCTTGCTTCAACACAAATGCTACAGATGCTTCATCGAACGGAAAAATTTCCTGCAGTAATTTTGCGTCTATTTTTGGTCTTTGGTCCAGGTCAAAGTGATAGACGATTTCTTCCACAAATAATTAAAGGATGCCTTTCAGGTGATAATTTTCCAGTATCTTCAGGCGAGCAATTGCGTGATTTCTGTTATGTAGATGATGTAAGTAATGGAATATTATCAACTTTAACCAATGACAATGTTGATGGTGAAGTAATTAATATAGCATCAGGCAAGGCGTTAGCTATTCGTGAAGTCATAGAGATAGTCCATAAAACTATTAATTTTGGTGTTCCAAAATTTGGTGAAATTCCATATAGGAAGTCTGAAAACATGTCTCTATATGCAGATATAAAAAAGTCACAAAGACTTCTTAACTGGATTCCAAAAGTATCTATTGAGGATGGAATCTCCAGAACGATAAAATCATTTTTATAAGAATAGCTAAAGTTTATAAGTCTCTACTAATATAAAATTGATGTGTTGGATTAGACTGAATAGTTTGATCGATATCTGATTGCCAAAATTATCACTAATGAAAATCACAGCTAGCAAAGTACAAAATATTAAACCATTAGATGCTTATTTGTGTGTCAATTTTTCGGTTATTATTATTTTTCTGTTGATTAATCCTCTATATGCCTTATTTATTACTGTTTTAATTAGCTTATTTTTTGGAAGAATCAATGAGTGGTTAATTGGGTTTTTATTTGCCATATCCTTCACGCTGATTTTTGCTAATCAAGTTTTTATACTAGGATCATCGGATATAGGAAGCTATGTTCATATGTACCATTTAACAGAAAATCCTACTACTTATTCAGATCTTTTTTATATCTATGTTACAAACATTAATGGACATGAATTTCTATGGTTTTATTTTTCTAAGATTTTAGGCTCTCTAGTTGGATACAGTGATGAAATATATATTTTAACTGTCTATCTATTGATTTTTTCATTAATAGCATATGTTGCGTATTTATCTTCTGAAAATGGTCGCTATAATTTTGTATTAATTTTATTTGCGTTAGTATTTTTTGAGGTAACGTTATTCAGTAATGCGTATGATTTATGGAGAACAGAAGTTGCGTCATTAATGTTTATCTTGTCTTTATTAATTGGTTATTCAAAAAAATCAAAATACTTATATAGAGTAATTATGTATTCTAGTATTTTTGTGCATACAAGTATGATTCTGTTAGTTGTATTATTTGAGATTTACTCATTATTTATGACTAAAAAAGTTTTTAAATTCCATGGTATTTTATTTTATGTTAAGTTAGTTATACTTATAATCTCAGTAATTATATTATTATCATTTGTTGATAGATTGGTACCATATTTGTCTTATTTCAACAATACTTTTCTTGAAGGTTATGAAAGATATGCTCATACAAATGTTGAATTAAATTTCAATGCAAATTTATTTTTGCAACCAATATATGTTCTAGTATTAAGTTATATTATATTTAATTATAGATATATTAAATATTATGAGATCTTTGCAATTTTTGCATTTATAGTAGTAACTACTATACCATATCTTGATAATTCTATATCAATGCTATATGCTAGAAGCAGTATTGTCCCAATGGCAATAATGACAATAATAGCAGTTAAATTTTTAAAAAATCTACCAAATAACTACACTATATTGTTTGTTCTTACAGTATTCTTTTATAGATTGTATGTAAATAACCAATCTTCATTGAAATATTTAGAGTTGGCAGCTCAAGGAGAAATATTAAGACTGGATTACGGGCTTCTTGCTTCAATATTTTATTTTTATGATCCGTTGTTTAGATTTTCACTTGAAAATTAAATGCTAAATTCTGACGAGCCACTAATTAGTATTCTGATGAATTGTTATAATGGTGAGACTTATCTCAATGAGGCAATTAATAGTGTCATCGAGCAAACATATGATAATTGGGAGTTGATATTTTGGGATAATCAATCTACTGACAAAAGTAAAGTTATTTTTGAAAGTTATCAGGACAATCGATTAAAATATCATTATGCACCTGAGCATACAAATCTTGGGGGTGCTCGTGCAAATGCCTTTAAATACCTTATAGGTGATTTTATTGCGATTCTCGATACAGATGATATCTGGTTAAATGATAAGCTTGAAAAGCAAATAAAATTATTCTCTAACTCAGATATTGGCATTGTAATAAGTGATACTGTTTTTTTTAATGATTCAGATGAGCGTTTACTTTATGATGGAAATTACCCTCCAGAAGGGGATGTCTTTCGTCAGTTGTTAGCTGGTTATTTTGTTTCACTTGAAACATTAATGCTTAGAAAGAAAGTGGTGGATAGGTTAGATTATGGTTTTGATGCTGATTTTAGCTTTATTGCTGACTTTGATTTGGTTTTAAGGGCCGCAAGTATATCAAAACTTTCTATTTGCAAAGAAGTTCTGGCTAAATGGCGAGTTCATGAAGCAAGTGACTCATGGCAATCTTCTGTTTCTTTCTCAGAAGAAAGAGAGAGATGGATTGAGAAACAAGCAAATAAAAATCCACACTTTTTAGAAAAGTACAAAGAGGAAGTTTCAATACTGCATAGTAAAAATTTCCTCCATATGGCAATAGATGCTTTATCGAAAAATGAGCGAATTAAGGCATTAAAATTAATTTCTAAAGCCAATTTTAAAAATTATCATGACTATGCACTTTTATGCCTTTGTTTCACTCCATTTTCGAATCTTTTATTGCAGTATTTGCAAAAACGAAGAACTAATCGCTTACTGAGATAATTATGATTGTATCTTCAAAGCCTTTTTCATATTTTGGGATAAATTATTCTGGTGATAATTATTTTGATTTAACCAATATAGAGTTCTATCGCTCTGGAAGAGAAGCCCTATTATCAGGCTTGATTTCACTTGGCCTTAAAAAAGGGGATAGTATTATCATTCCAGCCTTCATGTGCAGCTCTGCAATTGAACCACTGAAATCATATGGATTTAAGCTTATATTGGTTGATGTGGATTATGATCTCAGTTTTTCTATTGATAAAATTAGAAAAGTTATTAAAGATGATAATTCAATTATGGCATTAATATCTGTTCAGTATTTTGGATTTACAAAAGATATTGGAAAATTGATAGCAATGTGCAGAAAACATGAGATTAAAGTAGTAGAAGATGCATCACATAGTTTTATGTCGCAATTTTTAAGGGATAAGGCAAGTATTAAAAGTGATATCGAGATTTTCAGCATGCGTAAGAGTTTGCCAATATTAGATGGGGGCGCTCTTAGAGTTAATAGAAATTTTAAGACCGTCATTAAAAATAATAATAACCTTAATGTATCAAAAACAAGGGATGCAAAGTTTTTAATATTTCGATTTTTTGAAAAAGTGTTAATTAAACTAGGTATTAATATTTATGGTCATTTTATGAATAGCATTAAAAATAAATTACGAAGCAAAAAATCTCTTGAAATTAGTAATCTTAATATCAAAACTTGTCAAGCATCAAAACAGTTAAAAAAATATTTAACCAATGAAAAATATATTAAAACTTCTCAACAAAAAATTATTAATAACTTTAATCAACTAAGTAATTCACTTAAGAAGATTGGTATAAGAATTTTTTTAGAGTCAATTGAGAATAATGTTGTTCCCCAAGCATGTGTTATTTATGATGATAATGGGGGGTTAGTTGATTATTTAAGATCAAAGGGGATTGGTGCTTGGCAATGGCCAGGTATTGAAATGCTTGAGGAAATTGACAATAATCCAGTTGCTTATCCTAACTCTGTTATATTTGGAAAGTGCTTGGTCTTATTGCCAATTCACCAAGATATTTCAGAAAAAAATTGCTACTATATGATAAAAACTTTAGAAAAATGGATTTTGCGTTATAGCAAAGATTAGATAATGACTGAGATTAAATTTATTACAATTAATGATTCAAAGGAGCTACTTAAAGATAAGTCGTTGAATTTGTTTCAGGAATTATTTTGGTGGCAAATTCTAGAAAAAGGATTTAAAAAAAAATGTAAGGTTGCTTTAATCATTGATGATAATGAAAATAAAGCATTGTTACCTTTATTTTTTCATAATTTTGGGCCAATATTGAGAGTTGGTAGTCCTCTGCGTGGAACTTTTACACCTTATATTGGTTTCATTTGGCTCACTACTAAAATAAATAATCATCAAAAGTCAAATTATTTAAAGGCAATTGTAGAATCATTGTTTGAGTATGGAGCAAACTGGATTGAATTGTCTTTTGATTCAAATAATAAAAGTCTTAATGAAGGCCTTTTGAATTTGGGATTTGTTTTTAAGGCTTCCAAAACCATACTTATTGATACTAAACAAGAAGAAGAGCTATTATGGATGGGCATGCAAGGCAGGTCTAGAAACTTAGTTCGTAAGGCTGAGAAATTTGGACTTCAAGTTAGATTTCTTGACTCTGATATTAAAAATTTAGATTTGTTTTATTCTTCCTTAGAAGAGACTTTTAATAAGTCAGGGCAAAGACCACCCCATTCAAAAATTTTCTATAAATTATTAATTTCCAAATTAATTGATTCAAACAATCTACTTTTCTTATCTATTATTCAAGATCACAATGTTGTTGCTATGGGCGTCTTCCTTTATAATTCAGAGGAGATTCACTTTATAAGTGGAACTTCTAGTCTTGTAGGTAATAAATTTGGAGCTAATAATTTAATGCATTGGGAAGTTATAAAGTTTGCTTCTAGTCATAATATTAAGAACTATGATTTTGGTGGCCTAGGTATTTCTTCAATTGATAAATTTAAAAGAAGTTTTGGAGGTGCGGAGGGAACATATTTAAACTATATTTGGATGACGCCTAAAATAAAATTTTTATTCAATTTATTTACTTGGTTAAAATCAAAAATCTCCTATTTAAATTTTTTAAAACCTTAGTTTATTAGTAATGAATATTTTAGTACTGCACAAAATAGTACAAGGAAACCCAGTTGATTGGGCAGATGTTAGTTTAAATTTTTTTACTGAGATGTTGCATTTTATTAAACAAAGAAATCTTGAAGTTACATCCATAAATAACTGGAAAAAGAATAGTACTGGTGATGTTGTCCTCACATTTGATGATGGTTTTGTGAGTGATTTTGAATTAGTTTTTCCTTTGCTCATAGATTTGAATATGACCGCTACTTTTTTTATTGTCCCAGATTTTGTTGGAACTAAAGGGTACATGACTTGGGAAAATTTAAAACAACTTAGTGATGCAGGTATGGAAATTGGTTCTCATTCTTTAACCCATAAATATTTAAATACTTTAAGTGAAAAAGATTTATTTTCTGAACTTAGAAACTCAAAAATACATATTGAGAAAATGATTGGAAAAGAAGTTAATTCTTTTGCTTATCCTTTTGGAGGATGTTCTCAAAAAACGCATAAATTTGGATTTGAATCTGGATATAAAAATATCTGCAACTCTAGTCCTGGATTAAGCAGCTTTAAGAAAAAAATTTTATCACGTAATTCAATACACTCCAATTTAAAATCCACTGATTTGGAGCGGTTGATTTTTCCTACTGAGTTTGAGCTAACTTTTCAAAAATTTGGTTATATGATTAGAACTGGATTAAAACATGTCCTAGGCGTTAAGAATTATGTGAAATTGAGAAAATTTATCTATTAATTAACCTATGTACAACATAATTATCGGCAAGCGTAGTAATCTTTCAAAGCATTTATCAAATGCTTTAGACAATTGCATATTGATATCTTCAGATTCTATTGAAAGTGAGTTAAATAGAATAAACTGGAGTGTTGTAAAGAATGCAAATTTAATATTGAATCAATTTCAGCCTTCAAATCGTCTTTATGATATTTCTTCACCAATTGACTATATAAGTAATTCAATTTTATCCACAGCCCTCATATTAGATTTTGTTAAAAGAAATAAGAATAAATTTAATAAAATTGTCTATACAAGCAGTAGTTCAGTTTATGGACAAAATAAACTTTGTAATGAGTCTGATGTTGAAGCGCCAATTAACTTATATGCATCCTTAAAATTGGCAAATGAACATTTAGTATCGAGTTTTTGTAATGACGAAAAAATTGACTTTACTGTGACAAGAATTTTTAATATGTATGGCGGTAATGATCAGTTTTCAATTATTTCAAAGTTAATTAATGCTATAAATAACGGTAATAAAATTGATTTAATTAATAATGGAAGTGCTATTAGAGATTTTATTTATATTGAAGATGTTGTAAAAACATACCAGATTATTTTGAATTGTAAAAGTCTTCCTATTTTAAATATTGCTTCAGGGCATGGAGTGTCAATTGATTCAATACTAATATTCTTAAATGAGAAGGGTTTTAAGTTGAAATTTAATAGTATTACAAGAGAAGAGATAAGGTCCTCAATCGCAGATAATTCCAAATTAATTGAATTGCATGGTTCATTTGATTTCCATAATATTAAAGATTATTTACTTGAATCATTAAAGAGATGAACGAAACTGCAATTATTTTAACTGTTTATTATAACGACTCATTTAATGATTTTAAAGAATCATTAACAAGCCTATTTAATCAGTCTAATCTCAATTTTGATATTTTTATTCAAGAAGATGGTGAGGTTAGTATAGAAATTCATGACTTCTTGATTCGACAATTAGAAGATGAAAAAATTAAACATTTAGGAGAAAGATCTAAAAATAAAGGTTTTGATTATTCTTTGAATGAGCTTATTACAATTGTTATGGGTTTGGGCTATGAGTTCATTGTCAGAATGGATGCTGATGATATCGCTAATCCTCAGAGAATTGAAAAACAGTTAAATTTTATGCAAAAAAATCAATCTATCGATGTATGTGGATCTCATATCCAAGAATTTGGAGATGGCTTTAATTATAAAAAAATTGTTAACTATCCTTTAAACCATAATGAGATGTTTAATTTCTTTAATAAAAGAGTTCCATTGGCCCACGTGAGTGCTTTTTTTAGACGTAGCTATTTTGTTAAAGCTGGTCTATATAAGTTAGATGGACACTTAAATAATGGAGATACTTTGATGTGGATGAGTGGTTTTATGAATGAATGTAATTTTGCAAATGTTGATATTATAGGTGTCAGAGTTAGAGTTTCTAGTGACTTCTTTAATAGAAGAGGTGGATGGAAAAAAACATCGGCTGACTTTAAGAATCGAATGTTAGTAAATAAAAATTTAAATTATGGATTTTTTGCATATATTTACGCAGTTTTTGGAGCTGGAATTAATTTATTGCCATCCGTATTTAAGAAATATGCATATTTGTATTTACGTAAATGAAGAAACTAGATCAAATCATAAAAAATACTTTTGATTTTTTTTTATCATTTACTGGATTAATTGCTTTGTCACCAATAATTTTTTTGACTTGGCTGGTATCAGCAATAGAAACTAATTCTAATGGCTTCTATTTTCAGAGTAGAGTTGGAAAAAATGGTAAGCTTTTCTTCTTAGTTAAAATTAAAACAATGAGAGAAGTAAAAGGTATTTCTACTTCAATTACTAAAATGAGTGACGTTCGCATTACCAAAAGTGGCTCCTTTTTTAGGAAAACTAAACTAGATGAGTTGCCACAGCTTTGGAATGTGCTTATTGGTCAAATGAGTTTTGTCGGGCCTAGGCCAGATATTCTTGGTTATGCAGACCAATTAACTGGTGAAGAAAAAATAATCATATCAATTAGGCCTGGTATTACTGGACCAGCTTCAATTAAATATAAAAACGAAGAGTTAACTTTATCAAAATATGATGATTTTAAAAAATATAACGATGAGATCATTTGGCCTGATAAGGTTAAAATTAATTGTGATTACGTTAAGAATTGGTCTTTTTGGAGTGATATGTATTATATTTATTTGACTATTGTAGGTAAAAATGAGTAATTTAAACACATGGCCATGTTTCAGCCAAGCTGAAGTCGATGCTGTAAGCAAGGTTCTTCTTAGCAACAAGGTTAATTATTGGACTGGTGAAGAAGGTAAAAAATTCGAGACAGAGTTTGCATCTTGGTGCGATGCTAAATATTCAGTAGCCCTATCAAATGGCACAATTGCACTTGAAATAGCTTTAAAGGCTTTAGATATTGGTCCAGGTGATGAAGTTATAGTAACACCTCGAAGTTTTATAGCTTCAGTTTCCTGTGTTATATCTGTTGGTGCAAGACCCGTATTTGCTGATGTTGATTTGAATAGTGGAAATATAAATGCTGACTCAATAAAAGGCCTTATCACTCAGAAAACTAAGGCCATCATTTGTGTCCATTTAGCTGGATTTCCATGTGAGATGGATGAAATAATGAGTTTATCAATTAAGAACAATATATATGTAATTGAGGATTGTGCTCAATCACATGGAGCAAAATATAAAGGTAAGCCAGTTGGATCTATTGGTCATATTGGTTGCTGGAGTTTTTGTCAAGATAAAATAATGACTACAGGAGGTGAAGGTGGCATGATTGCAACTAATAATGAAAGTCTTTGGCGAAAAATCTGGTCAATGAAAGATCATGGAAAAACCATTCAATCTGTTTATGAAAAAAAGCATCCACCAGGCTATAGATGGCTTCATGATTCCTTTGGTAGTAATTTCCGAATGACTGAAATGCAGGCAACTATTGGAAGAATTCAATTAAAGAGGATTGCAAGCTGGACGAATAAAAGATCTCAAAATGCTAATACTATTCTTGATATTCTTAAAAAACACGATAGTTTAATTCGAATTCCTGAGGTGAGAAATATTTTTGAACATGCCTGGTATAAATTGAATGTTTACGTTAAAGTCAATGGTTTAGCTATAAATTGGAATAGAGATCGAATTAGTGAAGAGATCAATAAGATGGGCATTCCTTGTTACTCGGGCTCATGTTCTGAAATTTATCTTGAAAAAGCTTTTGATGATTGCTTTAGACCAAACAAGCGCCTAAAAAATGCTAAAGAGCTTGGATCAACTACATTAATGTTTCTGGTGCATCCGAATTTATCTAAAATTGATGTTAAAAATATTTGTAGTGCAATAGATCTTGTTTTAAAAAAAGCCACTAAATTGAAGTGATAAATTTTTTAATACAACTTTCAAGAATTTATAAGCAGATACTAATGATGTTAGTCGATTCTGTAATTCTGATATTCGTTATCTTATCCTCCTTTGCTGTGAGATCTGGTTATTGGTTTTGGCCTGATCTTGATTTATATTTACTAATATTTGGTGCACCATGTCTTGCGGTACCTATATTTTTTATCTATGGACATTATCACAGTGTTTCCCGATTTTTTGGTGGTGAGAAGGCTCTATGGAGCTTATTCAAAGCAGTTTCTCTCTATTCGCTTATCTGGGGCTTGTTAGTATTTATGTCTGGAATTGATGGTATTCCTAGGTCTGTGATATTAATTAACTGGCTCATAGCTTTCATATGTATTGGAGGAGTTAGATTTTTTGCTAGAAGGCTGTTGAGGTCTTCTAATATAATAAAAAATCAAGAAGTAATTAATGTAATTATCTATGGTGCAGGAGCTGCTGGAATTCAATTAATGGAAAATTTAAATAACTTAGCTGAATATCAACCAGTTGCGTTTATCGATGATTCTATTAATTTGCACAAACAAATTATAAACGGGGTTAAAGTCCATAATTTTAGCGATATAGAGACACTTATTAAGAGACATAATGTTAGTGAGGTTTTTTTAGCATTGCCATCCTTGTCAAAAAATAGTCGCAATGAAATTATTAATTCTCTTCAGCCTTATTCCTTAATTGTGAAAATACTCCCAAGTTTTATTGATTTGGCTAAAGGAAATATCAGCATTGAAGATCTTCATAAAGTTAGAATTGATGATTTGCTTGGTAGAGATTCTGTGCAGCCAAATCAATCTCTTCTAAAAATCAATATTAAAAATAAAGTTGTAATGGTTACTGGGGCGGGAGGCTCTATTGGATCTGAACTTTGTAGACAGATTTGTAAGTTAGGCGCCAAAAAATTAATATTATTTGATCAAAGTGAAGCTGCTCTCTATATGATTGATTTAGAACTAGATAATGGTGTTGAGGTAATCCCAATATTAGGTTCAGTAGTTAATCAAGATAGAATTGAAAAAATTTGTTTGAAATTTAGTGTTCAAACTATTTATCATGCTGCAGCTTATAAGCATGTTCCTATGGTTGAATTTAATAATACGGAAGGAGTTCTTAATAATATTTTTGGAACTTTGAGTGCTGCAAATGCTGCAGTAAATTGTGGTGTTGAAACTTTTGTTCTAATATCAACTGATAAGGCTGTTCGACCAACTAATACTATGGGAGCAACTAAAAGGTGCTCAGAAATTATTCTGCAGGCTTTATCAGAAAATCAAAAGACAACGCGATTTATGATTGTTAGATTTGGTAATGTTTTAGATTCGAGTGGATCAGTCATTCCTCTGTTTAAAAAACAAATTAAAGAAGGTGGTCCTTTAACAATAACAGATAAAGAGATTGTGCGGTATTTCATGACTATCTCTGAGGCAGTTGAATTAGTTATACAAGCTGGTGCAATGGGTAAAGGAGGCGATGTATTTGTTCTTAATATGGGTGACCCCGTACGTATTTATGATTTAGCATTTAAAATGATAAAGCTAAGTGGGCTTGAAGTATTGGATGATAATAACCCTAATGGCGATATAGAGATTAAATATATTGGTTTAAGGCCTGGTGAAAAATTATACGAAGAGCTTTTAGTTAGTGGAGATGTTTCTGAAACCAAGCATAGTTTGATTATGCGAGCAGTTGAGGAACTAATTGAATGGAGTGAGCTTGAGATAATTTTAAAGAGTCTTGAAGAGGCCACAAACCAATCTGATCATAGAAAAATTAGAGAACTACTAATTAAAATAGTTCCTCAATTTAAACCGCAATCTAAAATTGTAGACATCTTACTTAGAAGTTAAAAAATACTTCTTTATTCTTAGGGATTATCAATATCTATTTTTTTAGCGAAGTGATTGATAGCTTGAAGATAGCCTTTTACTTCTCCACAATCATAACGGGTTCCATTAAATTTGTAAGCGATAACCTTACCTTCTTTTGCTTGCTTGAGTAATGCGTCAGTGATTTGCACTTCTCCATTTTTATCTGGTACAACTTGCTCTATAGTATCAAAAATATCTGGGGTTAGAATATAGCGACCTATAATAGCTAAGTTACTAGTTGGATTCTCAGGTTTTTCGATCATATCAGTAACTTGATAGATTTGTTCATCAATAATAGTACCATTGATAATTCCATATTTATTTGCCTGACTGATGTCTACCTCTTCAATTGCTATGATTGAACATTTATATTTTTCATAGATTTGAATCATTTGAGAGAGGACACTTTCATTTTCAGTGTCGCAAAGATCATCTGCAAGAATTACTGCAAAAGTTTCATTCCCAATTAAAGGTTTGCCTGCTAGTATTGCATTTCCTAGTCCATCCATTTTTTGCTGTCGAACATAAGTAAAAGTGGCTCTCGTAATGATGTCTTTAATTTCATTAAGGAGGTATTCTTTTGGCGTCCCTAGTAATTGTGATTCAAGTTCATAGGCATTATCAAAGTGATCTTCAATTGCCCTCTTGCCTCTACCAGTTACAATAGCCATGTTAGTAATACCTGCAGAAAGAGCCTCTTCTACTCCATATTGCATTAAAGGTTTAGTGAGTATGGGAAGCATCTCTTTTGGCACTGCTTTAGTAGCAGGTAAAAAACGAGTTCCATACCCAGCTGCAGGAAAAAGACATTTTTTAATCATTTATAACCTCTCTATATGAATTTTTTTGAATGGTTTAGGTTTTGGAAACGAGTTATAGTTAATGTGGAATTTATAGCAGAACTATTAACTCCAAAGAATAAATTCAAAATTTATACAAGCATAGATATAGCAAGAAATATGATAGTTTTTTCAAGGTGCTTTTTTACTTTTTAAAATAATTATTATACTAATTCATATTAGTCTTATTATGTTTATTAAGAAAGATTGAAAATTTAATTTTTTCTTCAAAGGCCAACTTAATAAAAAATGTTGAAATTATTATTAATTTAGAATACTTAAAACTGAAGTATTTTGTATTGTACAAAAATATTTTTAATAATGACATTGTTGTTACTTACATTTTAAATTCAGATGAATTAAATAGTTATAGTAGTCTAAATTATATAAACCTAATGAGTGCCATTAAGAAATTTTAATCTTAAATCTGCTCGTACTGAGCTGATAGAGTTTAAAATGTTGAAGCAATTGTTAATATAGTGATTAATGAGAAATTAAAATAATTTATAATAGATAAAAAGCTTAACAAACAATATTCAAATATAATTCTCATATGAAATTAACTCACTCTAATGTGCTCAAGAAGTCAATCCTAATTAGGGAAACTGGAGAAACACTTTTAGACTTATTCTCAAAAGGGAGACTTAATGGAACTGTTCATACATGTATTGGTCAGGAGTATATAGGTGCTTTACTCCCAGAAATTATAATTAAAGGTGACGTGGTTTTCAGCAATCATCGATGTCATGGTCACTATATCGGACGAACTGATGATGTAGAGGGCTTGATACTAGAAGTTATGGGTTCAAGTCTTGGTACAGTTTCAGGTGTTGGGGGAAGCCAACACCTTTATCACGAAAATGGTTTTTATAGTAATGGGATATTAGCGGGAATGACACCTGTTGCATCTGGTTATGCATATACTTTAAAAAATACTGATAATATCGTTTGTTTTTTTGTGGGTGATGGAGCAACTGGTGAGGGTGTTTTTTATGAGTCATTGAATCTAATCTCTAAGTTCGATCTACCCATGGTTATTATCAATGAGAACAACAATTATTCACAGAGTACTTCAAGAAACCAAACATTTTTTGGTGATATGAAAACGCGAATTGAAGGTTTTGGGATAAACTATAAAAAAGTTAATATATGGGATTTAGAAAAT
>Ga0075444_10000295_pt1 | contig 29450 bp, 25 predicted proteins | sample CoawatmetaG01DNA_FD_76836 | JGI IMG/M metagenome (GOLD analysis project Ga0075444, IMG submission 76836) | Marine microbial communities from the West Antarctic Peninsula - Coastal water metaG017-DNA | ecosystem: Environmental > Aquatic > Marine > Coastal | place: Atlantic Ocean: West Antarctic... | reverse complement strand
GTGAGATAAAGGGGCCAGCTTTTAGAAGTGAACTTCTGCAGCAATTGGCCGCTTCAGAGTTAGCTCGCTCCTCAACGGTTCCGGTCAATGTAGCTCAGTCTGTTTTAGCCAAAGTTATGGCGGGTGTCAGTGCCGCTGATGCTGTCAAAGAGTTGGTGAAGAATGCAGTAGCGGTTGATTTAGCTCTGTCTATTAAGAATAAACGTCAGGCCGCTATGGGCTTTATGGCCGCTACCGCTGATGAGATTGGCATGGCTTTCCAGCAATTAGCCCTGCAGCCAGCTTACGCAACCCACAGCGCCGCTGATTCTGGAGTAGATTCGATAAATGAGGCCCTGGCCCTGCTATCAGCCACCGACATGGCCGATACTATCAAAGCCTGCGACCTTGAAATGGCAGAACTTTAGGTAAAAATGGGAAATTGGTAACGCCATAAAGGCCTTGCCAATTTCCTTCTTGGCCCTAAGTTCGGTACAATCGGCAAATGCAAGCGAGCCCGAGTTTAGTTGACTGTCAAAGTTGTGGAGAGCAAAACGGCTCTGATATGTCCTTTTGCCTAAATTGTGGCAAGGTCTTGTCGTCAAGTGTTCAGGCCCAGCGCGATATTCAAGGCGTCAAGAAGAGACAGTGCAAGAGTTGCGGCCGAGCCGATGAACTCAATAATCGTTATTGCATCTTCTGCGGCGCTGACATCAAGACCTTTGTGGCTAAGGCTGCTAATCCTGAAGCTCTGGCACGTTTTACCAGTGAACTGTCTCAGTTTGAGGCTGGGCCGGCCGAAGCTTTGCTACCAGGCGATTCGGCTGAGCGCCCGCTGCAGATTAGCTCTACAGCGAACCAGACTAGCCCTACTGTTTATAAGACCAAGCCTGAAGGCAAATCAAGCCATAGTCCACTGGCTGTGGTTAGCTTCCTCTTGCTTGGTTTGCTGTCGGGTTCGCTATTAGCCTACTTGTTCAACGGCCCCACCCTCGCCGAGGCCTATAACATGCTCAATGTCACTTCGCAGAAAGAAGGCCTGCTAATTTTCACCAAGCAGCCGACGGTGCGAGTGGTGGTGGAATCTAAGGATAGAACCCACTACACAGTAGGCCAAACCAATAAAGGCTCTCTTGTGATACCAGATATCGAGGCTGGTTTTCACCGCGTTATATTGACTGTTCCTGGCAACGACTCAATAGTAGAAACTGTTGACTTGATAAAATCAAAATTGAATGTCTTAGGCTATGAGAAGAAAGTAGATGCCACCGGTAAATTAGGGAAATAAGATGAGCGCCGCTGAGATCAACTGCCCAACATGCGCCCGTGCTCTTCCTGCCACGTCAAAGTTTTGTGGCTTTGATGGCACCGATTTATCGCTGGCAAAAGAAGGCCAAGCCTCGCGCAAGGTCTGTTCTGTTTGCGGCCGTTTCTACCCGGGCTATGCTAGTTTTTGTGCCTTTGATCGCAGCTCTCTGCAAGTGATGAAGACTCAACGAGAACTTAATCAGACTAGCTCTGGAGAATTTGATGGCACTCAGTCGGTAGAGACACAAATTGTGCCAGTCCTGCCACCAGCTACAAGTACTGCTCAAATTGCTGCTGATGATCGTCTGCTTGGTGCTGATAGCGAAGCACCATATTCTGACTTGATTGGCAAGACTATCGACAAAAAATATCTAATTCAATCTGTTCTCGGTGAAGGTGGGATGGCTGTTGTCTATCGCGCCCACCATGTGCAAATGGAGCGCACTGTTGTAATTAAGGTTATGCAGGGCTGGCTGCTTTCAAATCGCAATTCAGTGGAGCGCTTCGAAAGAGAGTGCAAGCTAACAGCAAAGCTCAACCATCCTAATATTGTCTCGGTCTATGATGTTGGCTTGATTAACGGTAAAGAGCCTTATCTGGTGATGGAATACATTAAGGGTGAGTCTCTGGCAGACAAGATTCATAACTCTGGTGCATTGCCATATGCCACTACCGCTAATATCATCATTCAGATTTGTCGCGGTCTGCAAGAAGCTCACACATCGGGAATTATTCACCGAGATCTTAAGCCCGATAACGTTCTGCTACAACATAAATCAGACCGCCCAGACTGGGTCAAGATCGTAGATTTTGGTATTTCAAACTTTGTCCATGGTAGCAAAAAGCTGACTAAGACCGGCCGAATGGTGGGCACTCCCGAGTATATTGCTCCAGAACAGTTGAAAGATCGACCCATCGATATGCGTACCGATCTCTATGGTATCGGCATCATGATGTTTGAGATGCTAACGGGCCGCGTGCCATTTGATGGCGAAAGTGCCGAGTCTATTCTAATGAAGCACCTGCTTGAAGATGCGCCAACTATGGCTGAGGTGCGCCCTGAACTGGCTGAAAACAATCTATTCCAGCCTATTGTTGATAAACTGCTGAAGAAGAACCCCGACGACCGCTATCAAACCGCTACAGAACTCAGGCTTGATGTAGAACACGCCTTGAATGCTGTGCTTCTGAAGAAGGGCGCCTCTTCCTAATTTGATGTTGGCTGGTAGTTAGACATTCATGAATACTTTAACGAAACTAGCTCTAGCTAATCTTGTCGCCGTCAGCGCTTCAATGTTTGCTGGCCTAGCTTCGGCCCAACCCAGCTCATTTTCTTTACCGAGCGGTCCTAGTCCAATGCCGCAGGTGATGCCAACCTATAATCCAGCACCTGCTACTCCTACTTTCCCGGTGCTTCCGGTTCATGGGGGTCGTGAGACTGTCCCTTTGATTCCCACTGACTACACCAACTTCAGTATGGGAATGTTTAATAGCACGGTAAGCATGCCTAATCTAAATCCGAGCACAGCGGTGCAGAAACTTTCTGGTGCTTTTCCTAGTCTTGATCAACTAAGGCAAGATGAAGAAGGAATATTGGTAAGAAGTCTTGAGAATGCTCGTTTTACAAGGCCTAGCCTGGCATCGGTCAAGTTAGATTGTGGTTCGATTTTGGTATCTGTGCGCAGGCCATCTCGTCTTGGTGTTATTAGCACGCCGCAAGGTGATGTCTCTGTTTCTGCTGACGCCGATGTTATTGTCACCTATAACGACGGTCTCTTGCGGGTGCTCAATTTGACTGGCCATGGTGAGGCGGTAAAAATCAAAATACATGCATCCAATATCAGTGCCAAAATTATCAATTCCAATTCTGCACCCGACCAAGAACAAGCTAAAGAGCCTAGTCATGAGCCAATAGTTAGTCAGCCAGTGGCCATCGCTGTGAAAGTTGGTCATGAGATAGTTTCCAGCGATCATGCCTTAACTAGAGGCGACTTGCATCCGCACGATGGCATAGCTCGTAGACGTTTTGGTTTTGTTGAATCTAATGTCTTGGCAGTTAGTGAGTTCTCTCTTGAATCAGTTTTGAATAGTTCTGATCTACTGGTTGATTTGTGTCAGAAAACCAGTGGCCTGAAAGAGCGAAGAATAATGGGTGACCTTTCAAAAATGGCTGCAGTGCTAAACTACATGAACGGTCAGCAAGGTTTTGTCACTAACACTAGTAATAACAACGAAAACAAATAGGACAAAGCTTTGAAATTGCAGGGTCTACTATCGGTTTCTCTCGCCTTCTCTCTCGTTCTGGCTGAGAGTTCTTGTCTTGGCGTTCAGAGCAAGACGACTGTCATTCCCAAAAATTCTCAGACTGATAGCTCGTCTAAGCCCTCGGATAATTCAAATGGCAGTGCCCTGTTTAATTCACCCAACGATGATCAAAGTAGTGCCAGCAGCAGCGCTAAAAATGAGAACATTGAGGACTTAGAAGCTCAATTAGCTAAAGCTCGCTCGGGCAAGCCAGAAGCGCAGGCACGTGCTTTATTTAATTTGGCCAAAGCCTATGGTGAAGCGCGAAAATTTGATCAGGCAGAGCAGTATTACCGAGAGGCTCTAGCAATCGATCGCAAACTAGGTAAACCCTCTGATATCTTCGAAGACATTGTTAGCATTGCTCTGGTACAGAGTTTTGCTAAGAAGTTTGACCTGGCTGAAGCTACTTATTTAGAGGCTCTTGCTGATGCTAAGGCTAATAACAACGAGCAGTGGATAATTAGATTATCAAACGACCTGGGCGCTCTCTGTATCTTCAACAAACAGCTAGACAAAGCCGAGCAATACTATGTGCAGGCACGCGACACCGCCAAGAAGAATTCAGATTTTGTCGGTGAAGCCCAGGCCAGGCTAAATCTTGGCCTGGTCTATCAGCGAGCTGGCCAGCTTGAGAAAGGCATCGCCGAGGCAGAAGCGGCCCAAAACTTGTTAGGGAAAGATCCGGAAAACCAAATGCAAGCCGGTCAGATTGCTCTAAATTTAGCAAGTCTAAAAGAGCAGATTGGCAATCTCGATGGCGCTTTAGTTGACTACAAACGGGCGGCACAGCTCTTTGAAGGAGCTGGTGAAGGCGAGCGCCAGGGTTCTGCCTTGATAGCTGTTGGCAATCAGTATTTGATGCGCGGTCAAGCTAAAGAAGCAATCGCAGTGCTTGAGGGAGCAGTAAATGTTTTTCGCACTGACGAAAATCTCCCTAAATTAGCCCAGGCGCTTTTGCGCTTAGGCTCTGCCCAAGCGGATAGTGGTAATTTCGCTGAAGCACAACGTTTGCATACTGAGGCTGCCAATACTGCCTATAAAGAAAAAAATGTAGACGATTATTTAACAGCCCTATACGAATTTGCCTATGACCAATATCTTGCTGGTAATACCGATAAAGCTCTAAATAAGTTTGTCGAAGTGGCAGCAAAGCTCAAAGGTACAAAACTGCAAGACAAAGACTTGCTGGCCGATTGCAATAACTCCATTGCTCTTTGTTATCGCGCCCAGGGGCAGGCTGAAGCGGCAGTGCAGTTTTATCAGAAAGCCGCTGAGAATTATCGTGCTAGTGGTAATAAGGTTGGCGAGGCCTCGGCTGAGAATAGCATCGCTTGTGTTTACCTCGACCAACAAATCAAGGGCTCTGACTATTTAACTCAATACAAAAAAGTAGTGAGTTTGCTTGAAGCGACAAGCGTAAAAGAAAAAGCTACTGGCGCCTACAGACGTCTAATTGGCTTTGTTGACTATAACTACGCCCAATATTTAGTGATGCAAGATAAATATGATCTTGCTCTAGCAAGCTATCAGAAGGCCCTAGCTGACTTCACCGCTAGTGGTGACCGCAAAGGCCAAGTGCGTACATATATTGGCCTTGGTCTGTGTAAATTAGTACAGGGTACCAAGTCGAACAATAAGGCTGATTTAGAGCAGGCTATTGTCTATTATCAGAAGGCCGAACCTTTGGCTACAGCAGTATCACTGCTAGAAGGTGAGTGGGATTGCGCAATTGGTCAGGGCTCAGCACTGCGCTTACTTGGTCAAAGCGCTAAAGCTGAAAGTAAACTGCGCCAGGCCATTACCCTCTTTGAAAAAGAAAAAAGCCAATATTCTCGTGATGACTCCAAGACTTTCACTCTTGATTTGCGCGGTAGTTCGTTCGAACAGTTAGTCGCCCTCTTGTTTGAGCAAAAGCGCTTTGAAGAAGCCCTTGAGATTGCCGAAAGAGGCAGAGCTAGAGCTTTTCTTGATTTACTTGAAGGGCGCCGGCAAAATGTCTTTGCTGGTGAGACAGTTTCGCCTGGCCCAGCTCCTACCAAGGCTGGTCAACCGAATAGCCAAACTTCAGTAGCTTCATCATCATCATCATCATCTTCTTCTTCTTCTTCAGAGTCTTCGATGCGTGGTGTGCAGGTGCTGCCGCGGGAGTTTACAGCTATTGATTCGGCCCATGGTTTGTCTCTTGAAACTGCCCTGTCGCCAGTTAACGCCAAGGCTCCAGATCTGAAAGAGCTAAAGGAACTGGTTAAGGCCTCCCATGGATACGTTCTTGAGTATTTCGCTGCCGGCGACAAGCTCTACATCTGGCTCGTCAACCCACAGGGTGAAGTTGACATTGCTACCGTGTCAGCCGTAAGCCATAAGGAGCTAGTGCAGAAGGTCACAGCTGCTTATCAGGCCATTATTACACCACCTAAGTCGATTACTGATTTGCTTGCTTCTAATCAGCGCAGACAGCAGTACTTAATTGATCTCTATAAGATTCTGATCGAGCCTGTGAAGGCTAAGTTACCTAAAAACGCTGAAGATGTCATCACTGTGATACCGCAAGCTGAACTCTTTAAAGTTCCCTTTGCCGCTCTAACAGACCCTTCTGGACGCTTGTTGATTGAAGATCATACTCTGGCTGTAGTACCGGCCATTGGTGTATTTAGAGCGACGCAAAAGTTAGCAGCAGATCTGCCGGCTGGTAACGATAGCCTTTTTGCCTTTGGTAATCCAAAGATCAATATAGTTTCAGGTCTTGGTGCTTTGCCCTATGCTGAGCGCGAAGTGAAGAAGATTTCTGAGCTTTTCGGCGCCGATAAGTCGTTTGTCAAAATTGGCATTGAGGCAACCAAGAGCACACTGCGCCAGAACGCTGCTAAGAGTAGTGTGATCCATTTAGCCACTCACGGTTTAATTGATGAAGAGCGGCCGATGGATTCTGCTGTCTTGCTTGCCACCACCGGTGATGATGATGGTATCCTTTCTGTTAAAGATATTTTGCAGCTGCCGCCCTTGAAGGCAAAATTAGTGACCCTATCAGCCTGCCAGACTGGTCGCGGTAAAATCACAGGAGACGGCGTAGCTGGGCTTTCACGGGCATTTATTATTGCTGGTACACCGTCTGTGCTAGTAAGCCTATGGAACGTCGATGACGTTATGACCGAATATCAAATGGAAGCTTTCTATCGCGAGTATCTCAAAGGCGAGCATAAAGCACGCGCGTTGAGAGATGCTCAACTAAAGACAATTGCTTTCATGGAGAAGGGTCTGATTGTTTCAGGGCCTGCCGGTGCAGCTAAAATTCGTGCCAATCCTCGCTATTGGGCTGCTTTTCAGTTGATTGGCGATAGTCAGTAACAATCGAGTTAATTTTCTTTGGCCGGTCTCCTGGCGAAACCTCAAAAGCTACAACTTCTTTTCCAGTCATTAGTGAGCCATATTGGTCCTTTGACAGCTCGCCCTGGCGGCAATGTGCGAAAATCAGGGCACTTCAATTTGGAGAAGCGATGCCAAGAGTATTTCTGCCCTTCCTTTTGTCACTTCTTTTGCTCTGCGCTAATACGCCGCAGGCTTTTGGACAAGGGGCGGCAAAAGCGAAGCCAATAACAATTGCTCAGTTCGGTCATGTTTTTCTCTATATGCCGCTCTATGTGGCTGTCAGAAAAGGTTTTTTCAAAGAGGAAGGTCTTGATGTGAGGCTGGTGAGCACTGGGGGCGACGAGAAGACTTTCACCGCGGTGGTCACTGGCAATGCTCAGTTTGGAGTGTCTGATCCAACCTTTACAGCTATAGCTAGAGAACGAGGCCAGGGCGGTAAGGTTGTTGCCGGTATTGTTCGTGGTGTGCCGTTTTGGGTGGTCACCTTCAAGAACGATATCAATAAGATTAGTACACCCGAGCAGTTTAAAGGTCGTCGTATCGCCACATACACCGCACCTTCTACTAGCTTTGCTGTAATGAAGAAAGTATTGCAAAACAACGGTAAGCCAGTCGACGCCAAGATTGTGCAAGGCGCCTTTGGCACCCTGTTGGCCCTGTTGAAAGCTAATCATGCCGATATGGCACTTGATATAGAACCGATTGTCTCCATCGCCATAAACGAGGGTGCACGTATTGTTTATTCACCAGCAAAAGTTCTTGGTGATTTCGCTTTTACCGGCCTTACTGTCTCTGATGATTATTTGAAGAAAAATTCGGCCGATGTGCAGAAGGCTGTTAATGCCATTAATAAGGCTATGAATTATATCCATAAAGATTTTGAGGGCGCAGTTAAAGTGGCTTGTGCTGAGTTTCCTGAAGTAAAGGAGCCGGTGGTGCGAGCTGCCTTGCGGCGCTTAGCCGATGAGGGAACTATACCTAAGTCTGTGGTATTGCCTGAGAATGCCTGGAATAATGCCATTAATATGCGCAAAGAGATTGGTGATCTTAAGAGTGCTGGTTCTTACAAAGAAAATGTAGACATGAGCTTTGCTAATAAGGCTGCTGTACTTAAATGAGTAATGAGGTCAAGCCTTTACTCACTATTGATGGGCTCTGCTTTGATTTTTCTAGTCAGGCTCAAACAAATGAGAAGCCTGGTAATCAAATACTAAATCAAGTCAGCCTGACTGTGCGAAAGGGTGAGATTGTCTGCATCTTAGGAGCCAGTGGTTGTGGCAAGACTACACTACTTAATTTGATCGCTGGTCTGCTCACTGCGACTAAGGGAGTAATTGAGCTAAATTCGCAGAAACCAACTAAGCGACTTGGTTATATTTTTCAATCTGACGCGCTCTTTCCCTGGCGCACAGTAAAAGACAATCTTCTCTTAGCTGCTGATATTGATAGAAGTCTCGACAAAAACGCCCTAGTACAAGTGATGCTGCAGTATCTATCAATGTTTCACTTGAACGAACAGATACTTACTAAGTATCCAATTCAACTTTCTGGTGGCATGCGACAGCGGGTGAGCATCATTCAGTCGCTAATGTTTGATCCAGAGCTTTTGCTGCTAGATGAACCTTTTTCGGCTCTCGACTACTACACCAAGCTGAAATTAGAATCTGAGTTTTCGCAGTTCGTCAAAGAACGTGGAACGGCTGCCATATTGGTTACTCATGATATCGAAGAGGCCGTTGCTATTGGTAATCGCGCCCTAATAATGAACGCTGGAAAGCTGCAAAAAGAGTTTCTTATCCGCTCTGAAGCTGCTGTGATGGAGAGAGGAACCAGCGACTTTGCTGAAAAATATAGAGAAATTTGGTCTGAGCTGAAGTCAGTGGTGGGTGAAATTCAATGACCAAGAGCAACTCTAAGTCAAAGATTATTGAGCTCCTACTCTATCCCATGCCGCTTTTGGTCTTTGTTGTCGTTTGGTATTTTGCTACTCAGGGTAGCCAAGAAAGGCAGTTTACTTTTTCTAGTCCAGAAAAAGTATTAGAGGCATTCTTGCGCTTAGTACAAAGTGGTGAATTGCTACAGAACTGCAAAGTTACTATTCTCGAAGCTTTAAGTGGTTTCTTGCTCGGTACTACCAGTGGTGCAATTATTGGACTTTCGCTTTGGTACTCTAGTCTGGTTGCGAAGATTGCTAAGCCTTATATTACTGCGCTTGCCACTGTGCCCATCTTCGCCCTGGCGCCGATTGTCATTTCTTGGTTTGGCATTGATATTTACTCTAAAATTGCCCTGGCCTTTCTTTCGACGGTAACTGTGGCAATTGTGCAAAGTTATCAGGGTGCGATGGCTGTAGAGCCGCGTTTCTTGCGCTTGATGCACGTGCTTGGTGCTAGCCGAGGGCAGATTTTCAGGCTAGTGGTTGTGCCATCTTCGCTAATCTGGGTGTTGAATGCCATGAAGCTCAACATTGGTCTAGCTTTGTTGGGGGCCTTTATTGGCGAGTTCATTTCTGCTGAGCAGGGCCTGGGTTTCATGATTGTCAAAGCATCTGGGCTTTACGACATGGCCACAGTCTTTGTGGGTGTAATCGCCCTGATTGTAATTGCACTGCTGCTAACTTCTCTGGTCGAGCACCTAGAGCGTTATCTGATGAAATGGAAAGTACACTAAACCTGCAAGTTTAACCGTGCTTGAGCTTGATTGGGAAGATTGGTGGCTTAGCCACTTCAGCTCTCAAGCCGCCGAAGATACGGAAGTTGAATCCAGCATAGCCTGGGGTGGTGTTGGCGCCGATGTTGAAAATTGGCTCGGCTCTGACAAAAGCGGTGATCGGTAGGCGCGGGTGAATGCGGCGACCGGCTTCTAAAGTAGTAATGATTACTTGGTTGTTTGGTCCAAACCTGAGGCGGCGGTTGCCAAAGTTAGTTACTAAAGTGTTGTCGACTAAGAAATTCCAGGGGCCTTTGCGCCAGGCGCCACCGAAAGAATAGAACTGGTCGAACTCTTGGAAGCCACTAACTATGCCGTGCCATCTCACCTGACCCATGACACTGCCGTATATCAAGCCTGACTGCCCCACCCGGCGAGAGATAACTGCCGATGGTATCAAGTCGTTGAAGAGCACTTGTGGAGAATTAACGGTATTGATAAAGAGCACTCGGGGCATTAAGCCAAAAGTAACGTTGGTCTTATCATTGATTTTGACGTCTCGGTCTATGCGTCCGCCGATAGAGTGAATATTTCTGCTGAGAGCGTTGTTACGCAGAGTATATTGATCGCGGAAGAAGAAGTAGTTGGCTGAAACTCTAGTTTTCTTGTCTAAGGCATAGCCAAGAGTAACGTTTGGCAGCACGCGGTAGACCATGTCTGACAAATAGTGGCGATTGGTCTGGAATGTATTGGCCTCAAAACGCAATGAGTTTTCTACGGAAGCGTTGAAGAAGACTCGACCGGGCAATTTGTACAAGGCCTGCGATTTGAAAGAATCAAGACCATTGAAGGCACTAGTACGCTCTGGTAGGCGAACCGGCGTGAGGTCGATTGGCACAATGTCACTATCACGCTGAGGCGCCGATTGAGCAATAGCCCTTGGTGCATCTTCTGTAAAGGAGGCGGATGCTTCTACTGGTTTGTCTGAACCGGCAGAATTCTCTGAATTCTTTGTGCTTTCTGAGGCAACGGCTTGGCTAGATTTAGCAGCTTCTGTTTCTTGGCCCGGAAGCGAAATACGTTCTAAATTAACACTGGTATCTCGGGCAAAACTACCGGAATCAATCAATGCTGGTGCAGACGGTTCAACTGCCATCGCCATTGGTGCCGATTGCAAAAGCGACAATGTTAGGCCCGACAACAATAATTGTCTGTACTTAAACTGGGTCAACTTTCCCGCTCCAGGACTTAGTAAACTCGGGTTGCCATGTGAACAAATACATTTCCCACTTGGCGATTATATCTCAGTGCCTGATCCTTGAATAGCTAATATTCTTCACTTTCTTGTTACCCCCTTTACCGGGTATGCGAAATCAACAGTGTTAGGATAGGCACCATCTTTGGAACTATGGAGTTTAGCCCTTGTCATCGTCATCTTCAGTAAATAGCGCTGCTTCTCAAGAGCTTCGAGATCCAGCAATCAGAGTCGTTTTGCAGCCTAAAGACACTAATAATGCCGGCACAATTTTTGGTGGCATCATCCTAAGCTATATCGATTTGGCCGGTGCTGTGGAGGTTGGCAAGACAACCAAACAACGTATAGTCACTGCTGGGATTAAAGAAGTAGAATTTAAAGCTCCTGTACTGGTTGGGGAAGTAGTGAGCTTCTACACTAAGACCTTGCGAGTCGGTCGCACTTCGGTGACAGTAACAGTTGAAGTTGAGTCAACTAGAGGCCACGACCAGGTTCGAGTGACTTCTGCCGAACTGACTTTTGTTTGCCTTGACAAAGATGGTAAGCCGACGCCTGTTGTACCTAGTTGATGATTCTGAAAAAAAAGACATGATCTGGAGTTCTTCTAATGACAACCATTGATCCCGTATTTGAGAAAGCTAGTGTCGAAAAGATTCGACTCTATTTAGGTACCGGTGCTGGCAAGACCACAGCTACTTTTGGTTTGGCATTGAGAGCTCTGAGCAAGGGAATGAATGTCACTCTGGTGTTTTTCGACAAGCTTGAAGAAAATTCTTCTGAAGGTAAGGGCTTGAGGCTACTAGCCGAGTCTAAAGTCGAAGGCTTCGGTCGTTTGACCATGAACTATACCGGTGTAAATCGCCTGGGTACGGGGCCAAAAGGAAGTTTTAGACTCTATAGCTCTCCCAATGGAATTTTGCCTGAAGACAAAGAGGCCGCGGCGCTGGGGCTGACATTTCTGGCTGACGGCCTCAAGCGCAAAGACGATGTGATAATTGGTGATGAGTTATTAGACGTTGCTAGAGTTGGCCTGGTTGATTGGGATGCTGTCAAAACCACCTTGGCACAGCGCCAGGATCCCAGCATTTTGGTGCTTACTGGTCGGCGTGCCCCTGATTGGCTTATGGCTGAGGCCAGCACCATATCCGCTACCACTCAATTGAAGCATCATGGTCGTGCCATTGAAGGCATAGATTGTTAGATGGCATAGATTGTTAGAAGACATAGATTGTTAGAAGACATAGATTGTTAGAAGACATAGATTGTTAGTAAAAAAAAGGGGCCAGGGGCCCCTTTTTTGTTTTCATAATCTACTGGTTTTGCCGTCTAGGGAACTTTTTTGAATTCGCCAGTTGTAGATACAGTGTTTGATGAAGTGCTAGATGAAGTGTTGGAGTTCTTACCTATTTCTTCTTTCATCACTTCAATTGCTTTTGCCAGTTGGATATCTTTGCCATCTGACGGGCCGCGTTTGAAGTTCGATAGAGTTGGGTCGTACCACCAAGGTCCTTTGGTGTCTTTGAGGTCTTCTTCTTTCAGTTCGACCTTATAGTCAGGAATAATACCGGTCTTGTGGATGTCGGTATCATTCGGTGTTAGATACTTGGCGATGGTGACATTGATGCCCGAACCATCATCGAGGCGGTTAATGGCCTGTACAAGCCCTTTACCGAACGATTTCTGGCCAACTAGTTTGGCTCTGCCGTTGTCACGGAGAGCACCACTGAGAATCTCACTAGCTGAAGCAGAGCCACCATTGATGAGCACTACTAGAGGCTGGGTGCTGATCGGAGAGCCGGCTGATACCTGTGATTGCTTGTAACCTTCAGCATCAATAGTACTGACGATAATACCTTTCTCTAAGAACATGTTGGCAATCTGAACAGCATTAGATAGAAGGCCGCCGGGATTGTTTCGTAGATCAAGGATGATGCCATCAGCTTTCGAAACTGTATTCAAGGCTTTGACCATCTCTTTGTCAGCTTTGTTGGAGATAAAGCTTTCAAGACGTATATAACCGATATTGCCTGGCAATATTTCAGATGTACCAACAGCTTTAATTGGAATTTCAGCTCTTTGCAATGTCACTTTCTTTCGTTCAGCTTTGCGAGTGAAAGTAATTATGACTTTGGTATCAATCGGTCCACGAATTTGTTTGACGACCTGGTCTAGTGACTGGCCCTTAACCTGCTTGTTATCGACTTCGATAATTTCATCACCAGATAGCATGCCAGCGTTGTAGGCGGGAGTGCCCTCAATTGGTGCAATGACCACAACTTTGTGCTCTTTGTTCATGCCCAGTTGCATGCCTACGCCAAAGAGGTGTGCTTCAATCTGGTCTTTTTCTTCAGAAAATGCTTCACGATCGAGAAAACGAGTATATGGGTCATTTAATGAAGCCAGCATCGTCTCGACTGCTTTGTGAGATTCATCGCTGGTTTTGAGTTTGCCGTCGTAGTTATGCTCCCAACGGTTCCAGTTCTGGCCATTAAACTTCTGGTCGTAGTACTGTTCTTTGATCAGCTTCCACGAGCGGCGATAAAGATCTTGTGGATTAGACTGAGCCAGGGCAACTTGCCTAGTCAGATCATGGGAGATACCAGCCGCACCATCTGCAATTAGCGTCTGGGAAATGGCATCGCCTTTACCCTTAGCAAATAACCAGCTTTGTAAACCAAAGAAAGCAAGGCAGAATGCAAGCGGTATTCCGACCCGAGCTATTACTTTCCTATCCAACAACTTTCTACCTCTACCTTCAAGTATTCAATAATACAAATCTTAGATCACTATGCCCATGGCTCGCCCAGACTACGCTTCCTCTCTTAAGAATGCTGAAGCAAAATCACCAGGTAGGCGAAGTCTTGGGAATTTTTAATTGTAGCCCCAAATCGTCCCGCGCGTCGACAAATAGCCGGTTTCTTGCAGCAAAAGCTGTGAGAATTCTTTTTCTCCGGAAGAAGTTAATTATTTTGGGTTTCAAGTATCTTGGCATTTCCCCTATGATTGCAGTCTGTTAGGGTCAACTTAAGACTCTGTTGACAACCGTGGGGCCGCTTGTAGAAAGCATATCGATAGCAGGTCTACAGTATATCGACGGTCCAGGTTCTACGTAAGAAGTTCAGGTAATTTGGAGGCGGCTCTAGAATGATGGCCAATCAGGGAACACTTCTGGAGAAAGGCAAAACAGATAGTTTAGCGGCTGATACTTCGGCAAACTCCTCTGGCCAGCCATCCCACCCCAGTGCCGAGTCTCTGGCTAATATGGAATCCCAGTTGAATACAGATAGCAAAACTCGCCAATTCTCTGTCACAGCGGCAATCAACAAGATCAAGATCTCAGAACGCACTAAGTTGCGGGCCAAAATTGCAGTTTCAGTGATTTTGTTCGCCAGTCTGTTCCTGTTTGGCAAAGTTGACCTGTCTAAGTCAATAGAAGTAGCGCTCAAAGCTAACCCCTGGTACCTTCTTGCAGCTGTCGGCCTGTTCTTAGGGTCGACATTCTTAAATGCTCACCGCTGGAAACTCCTTGCTAGCGCCGTTGGCCTTAATCAGAGCCTGCTCAAGATGGTGCAGTTCTGCTTTGTTGGGGTATTTTTCAATCTCTTCTTGCCTTCCACTGTGGGCGGCGACTTTAGTCGTTGTTATTACCTCTCTAAAGGCACGGGCAAATATGCCCATGCTTTCTACTCGGTTTTGGCTGACCGCACGGTGGGAATTGCCGTGCTGTTTCTCTTTGCCTCAGTTGGTATTTTGTTTGGACCGGGTGGCGGTGGTCTGCCGCTGCAGCTTAAATTGCCTATTTTGCTCGGTACAGTGGGTATTTTCTCCGTTCTACCGTTCTTGCCTCAGCTGGCTGTGCGCTTTTTCGGCCCTGAAAACTGGGTTTCAAGGCAGCTCAATAATTCTCCAGCATCGATTTATTGGCACGACCGCGGCTTGATGGCTACGACAATTGGCTTGTCGGTAATCATGCAAGTTGTGATAGTTATGTGTCACGTGGCTGTCGGTCTTGCCCTTGGCCTGACCAGCATTCCGCTTTGGTACTATTTCGTTTTCTATCCCTCAGTCGCTGTTCTCGGTTTTATTACACCGAGTTTTAACGGCATCGGTATTCGCGAGTGGGCCTACACTTATTTTCTCACTCTGGCTGGCGTTGATCGGGCCCCCGCGCTTACTTATGCAATCATGTGGCTGGGATTAACCACGCTCTCAAGCCTGGTTGGTGGTCTCGTCTATGTGCTCGGTCACTTCAAGATCTCGAAAGCAGAGAAAGATTTGATGGAGTCCGGAAATATGGACAACCTAAACTAATTGGAAGTTGGCAATGCTGGGCACTAAAGTCAGTTTTCTGCCTGGACGCAGCCCCCTTGAGGTCGACGTCGTTCGGCAGATTTTTTCCATTGCTAGCGCCGCAGGCGTTAAGGCCTATCTCGTTGGTGGTGCCGTTCGTGACGCTATTGATGTGGGCCGAAAACCTGCTCAATCTCTTAAGGGGGAGGCTGGGGCGATAGATTTTGACTTCGCTGTACTGGCTGATTCTAGTCAGAGTAATGCTGTCGAAACTAAGCCTAACCCGGCAATCAGTTTGGCTATGGTGGTGGCCGATGCTCTGGCTGGTCACTTCGTCATGCTTGATCAGTCTAACGACATTGCCCGGGTGGTTCTTGTGCCCAGTGAACCGTCTGAGCCCCAAACTTATCTCGATTTTGCTGGCTGTATTGAAGGCAGTCTTGAGCGTGATATTTTGCGTCGTGATTTCACTGTTAATGCCATTGTTTTCGACCCTGAGCAACCTGAAGTGGTGCTTGATCCTACCGCTGGTTTGCAAGATCTTAGAAACAATGTCATTCGTGCTGTGTCAGAGAGCGTTCTTGTGGATGATCCACTACGGGTGCTAAGAGCTTATCGCTTTGCTGCCTATCTTGGTGCTGAGATTGAGCCTGTCACTCGTGGCTATCTAAAGCAGCATGCCAAGCTGCTTGGGCAGGTTGCTCGTGAGCGCATATCGTATGAATTTTTCACCTTGATGAACTGTGAGAAGGTGGCTCGGCTGATTGTCGAAATGGGCGAAATAGGCCTGCTAGAAGAAATCTATCCCGAATTGAAAGACTGTCGCCGAGTAACTGCTAATAGCTTTCATCACCTTGCTTTGTTTGATCATAGTGTTGAAACTATCCCCCAGCTTGAAAATAGATTTCAGGCTTTGCCAGATTGGGTGCAGCAGTCAGCCCATCTGCCCCTGGTGCCTGGTGTGACAAGGCTAGCTGCAACCAAGATAGCGGCGCTCTTGCATGACATTGGCAAGCCCGATACCTGGGAGATTACTCCGGAAGGTCGTCATACGTTTATTGGCCATGACAAGCTTGGTGCCGAGATGATTCGCCCCCTGGCCGATAGAGAAAAATGGTCTAAGACCATGACTCGTTTCGTTGAGAGGCTGGTGCTCTGGCATCTTCGGCCTGGTCATCTCTTCCACACCGGTACACCCAGTCCTAAGGCCCTTAATCGGTTCTATCGCACGGTGGGAGAAGAAGTACCTGAGCTGATGATGTTGGCTTTTGCTGACTTTGGAGCTACCTGTGGCGCTGGGCTCGCGGCTGAACGTGACCGGCTAGAGCAGTGCCTCGTTGCTTTGATGAATGGATATCCAGCTTATATAGAAGCCACAAAGAAATTGCCCAAGTTGATGGACGGGGCGGATGTAATGAGGATATTAGGGATAAAACCGGGTCCAATTATCGGTGAAATTCTCAATTCTCTCACTGAAGCTCAAGAAATTAAGGAAGTGATGAACGTGGCTCAGGCTGAGGCTTTCGTTCGTTCTTACAAAGCTGTTGAAAACCAGTAAAAAAGAAAGTTTCCGCTTGATAACTAAATTTCAGGGTTAATTGGAAGTTTAGCGGGCATAAGAAATGCAGAGAAACAAACACAACGTTCGGACCTAGTCTGAACGGAGTAGTAAGGATTTCAAGAACAGTAGACAACGCGAAGGCCCCAGCTGAGGGTCTTGTTTTCCACTGACATTTTTTAAATTTCCTGGCAAATAGCTTAATAAGGTGAAAACAATGAACGCTAAAGTAGACAAACTTCAGAACTACACAGTAATTGCTCGTCTCGATGATGCCATTCCACTGAATACTGAAGAATGGCTTGCCACCGAGCGTCTGCTCAATCAAGTCAGTGAGTTTGTGCCCATGTCTATGCTTAATGCTTTGACCGAATCAATTATCAACTATGCTGATGATCAAGCTCGCCGTGGCTATATTCTCGGCCAAGAAGATCTCGTCAGCGAACTCAAAAGAAAGGCTTCTAAAATAGCCTAACTGCAAAAATTTTCAGCAATTCAAGCAAGCTATAGCCAGAAGTTATATTGTTGCCATCCCCTTTCGGATGGCAACAATTTTTTGTTTACAGATATAATTGACAAGGTAGCTATAGACAGAGAAAGAGAGAGCGGTCGCTGACCACGGAGTTATTTTGCCAAGTTCTAGCAGTCAGTTAAATATAAAAGTACGCCATTGGACCACTATCAATAAAGAACTGGTTGCTGACTGTCGAGTTTTTACCGTTCACAAGCAAATTTCGCAGCGCACTACCGAAGGTGTCAGCGAGACCCACGACTTTTATGTATTCAAACCAACCGACTGGGTTAATGTCATTGCCGTAACCCCTGATTATCAGGTTGTCTTAATTGAACAATATCGTCACGGTATTGAGCAAGTTACTTTAGAAATTCCTGGCGGCATGATTGATGCCGAAGACGCCAGCTCATTAGTTGCCGGTGAAAGAGAGCTGTTAGAAGAAACTGGTTGCAGCGGTGACGCTTTGATCTTCCTGGGGCGCAATCACCCAAATCCTGCCATTCAAAGCAATATTTGCGATACCTACCTAACTTTGAACGTTAAACAAACTCATATTCCCAGCTTCGATAGCACTGAAGAAGTGGCAATTCGACTCGTTCCAATTAAAGATATTCCGAGCCTGATCAAAAACGGCATGATTACTCATGCTCTAGTTATTGTCGCCTTCCATTATCTGCAGCAATACTGTCTCGAAAACGTCTCGCAAAATCCAGAAATAGATAAGCTCAATCCGTTTTCTTAAGACTAAAAAAAAAGATAGGCCTAAGTATGCACATTGGCAATTTCCCTCCGGTCTATCACTTAGTGCTTGAGGCTTTTGCTTTTTGGATAGGCTTTCGCCTTTATCTCAAACTTAAGAAGAGAGATACGCTGACCTATAAGCAGCGGGTTCCCGTATTGCTCGGCGGTATGTTGGGTGCAGCTATCGGCAGCAAGACCCTTTATTTGCTTGAAAATCCATCGTTCTTTATGCAGAATCTCAACAACTGGCAGCTGCTTTTGGCCGGCAAGTCGTTGGTTGGTGGCATACTGGGCGGCTGGATTTTCATCGAAGTAGCGAAAAGACTAGTGGGGGTAAAGTCAGCCACTGGTGATAGCTTTGTGGTGCCGCTCATTGTCGCTATGGTGATTGGCCGCATAGGTTGCTTTCTCTGTGGTCTCTCAGACCATACTTACGGGCAGCCGACAGATTTGCCTTGGGCACTTGATTTTGGTGACGGCATTCGCCGACATCCAACTCAGATCTACGAAATATTGTTTTTGGTCACGCTTTTGCTGGCCTTCACTCAACTGGTTAAACAGAATCTGCAGCAGGGCGAGCTGTGGAAGATTTTTATCTTGGCCTACTTGTCGTTTAGATTCTGTGTCGAGTTCATTAAGCCTGTTGCCCACGTTTACTATGGCTTAGACATCGAACAAGTGGTGACCTTGGGTGCCTATATTTACTATGCACCATACTTAATTTCTAAGCTCCGAGCTAAAACTGCACAAGGAGCTGTTCAATGAAAACGGCAGATCGCCCTTATATTTTTTTTGAACTAACCAATAGTGTTTGTTCCACCTGTCTGGAAAAAATTGAGGCAAAAATTGTTTTTCAGGACGAACGGGTCTATCTCTTAAAAAACTGTCTCAAGCACGGCCGCGAAAAGGTCTTAATTTCTACAGATATTGAATATTTCAAGCTTTCACGCAGTTTCTTGAAGCCAGGGCAGCTACCTTTGCGCTTCAACACTGAGACTAAGTTTGGTTGTCCTTACGACTGTGGCTTATGCCCCGATCACGAGCAGCATAGCTGCTTGACCTTAATTGAAGTGACTGACAAATGCAATCTTGAGTGTCCTGTATGTTACGCCGAATCAGGCCCGAATGCTGGTGCTCATCGCTCACTAGAGCTAATTGACTTTATGCTGGACGAACTTGTGAAAAATGAGGGCGAACCAGATGTGGTGCAGATTAGTGGCGGTGAACCAACTATTCATCCCCAATTCTTTGACATTCTTGATCTAGCCAGAAGTAAGCCCATTCGCCATTTAATGGTCAATACTAATGGTGTAAAAATTGCTCGTGATCGCGATTTTTGTGCTCGTTTAGCTACATATATGCCAGGCTTTGAGGTCTATCTCCAGTTTGATGGCTTGCGCAAAGAGACCTACACAGAGTTACGTGGTGAAGACTTAACTGCTGTTCGGCACAAGGCTCTGGCTCACCTTAACGAATTTGATATTGCCACGACTCTGGTTGTAACTTTGGCCCGCGGGCTCAATGATGATGAGATTGGCGAGATTATTGAATTTGCTTTGAAGCAGCCCTGTGTCAGAGGGGTGACTTTTCAACCTATACAAGCAGAAGGTAGGGTCTTAGGCTTTGACCCTGTCGATAGGCTGACTTTAGCGGAAGTTAGACAAAAGATTTTGCAGCAATCAAAAGTTTTTAGTGACGATGACATTATTCCTGTACCTTGCCACCCAGACTGCATCGCTATGGCCTATGCCATAAAAATCGACGATAAAGTGGTGCCCTTATCTGGGGTGATTGGTTCTGACGTATTGCTCAAAGAAGCTGGCAATACCATTCAATATGAATCAGATCCAGCTGTCCGAGCCAAAATATTTGAATTGTTTTCCCTCGGTAAAACCACCGGCACGGTCTCTCATGCCATTGGCGATCTCTTATGTTGCCTTCCCAAGCTAGAGTTTCCTTCTGAGCTTTCCTACAAAAATATTTTTCGCATAATCATCATGGAATTTTTGGATAAATACAATTTTGACGTCAGGTCAGTAAAGCGCACCTGTGTGCACATTGTTCACCCTGACGGGCGGATAATTCCCTTCGATACATATAATATGTTCTATCGCAGCAATCTTGACGTCAAAGCCCTTTCAAGACACCAGGTTGAGCAAAAGATATGAGCTTACTTGATAGTCATTATCTCGAATATGATCAGTCTTTTGATCAGGCCTGGGAACTGGTGCAGCAGTGTCTCGTTAGTTCATCTCAGCCGGGCTTTGAGTGGAGAATTGAAGATGACAAAGAAGCTAAACGCATTACTGCCACCGGTGAAATAGGCAATGCTTTTCAGATCCAAAGACAGTTGATTTTGCAGCTGGTGTTTTCTGAAGGAGCTGAGAAAGGCCGCCTTGATTTGCATTATATGGTTGTGCCTCTGCGCAACATTGAACCGGCATTGGCTATATTTCAAAGATTTAGAGATCAAATCGAACTGGCTTTTGCCTCTAAACTGATTGCCTATAAATCTGCGTCCACTGCTCTGCAGCTAGAATCGGCTGCCAGTACTAGTTTAATCAAAGGCTTCGAGTTTGTTCTTCTGGGCAATGTTGCCCTATTTACTTTGCTGGCTTTTACCATGGGAATGGCTGCCGCTGGGGGGATAGTTATTTGCCTTCAGGTTCTCTGGGTGCCAGTGGCCATTATTTCTAGCTTCTATAGATCGCTGACTAGACCCCAGACGATCAAGGGCATAGCCATTAAGCCTTTAGAAAGGCTCTGGCTCGGTTCTCTAGCCTTTGGTGGCGGCATGCTCATTTCTGCCATTGTTTGTCCAATTATTCTCTGGGGCCTATGTACTGGATTGTCATTTGTGGCTCGCGGCGGTGGTTAGGGTAAAATGAGCCTATTGGAAGGCCACTATGTTGAATGTGCTCGCTCCTTCGAGAGTGCTTGGGAGCTGGTTCTCCAAGCCCTGGAGGCTTCATCAACGCCCGGCTTCGACTGGCAAGTTGAGCCTGATAAAGAGGCCAAGCGCATTCATGCCACCATGGATTTCGGCAATGCCTTTGAAGTGAAGCGCCATTTGAGCCTGGAGCTTGTCTTTTCGCAAATAGGCGACGCTTTGCGCCTAGAAATGCACTATGTAATTATTCCTATGGTCAATATCGGTCAGTCTGAAAAGCTACTGCAAAAGGCCAGAGACAAAATAGGTCAGTTGCTCACAGCCGGTCAAGAGTTGTATCAAGTTGGTGTCATCCCAGCTAATAGTGAAGTTCGCACTGAAGTTGAAAGCAGTGATCGCCTTTTGCAATGCATTGAGATGGTGCTTTTGCTCAATTTGGTTTTAGTGCTGATATTTTCGCTGGCGACAAAGTCGCTACAGTCGGCCATGTCTATGGTTCTAATGCTGCAATTCTTGTGGATACCAATTGCTGTCTTTTACGCCTTGTTCTCAGGCTTTAGCAAGCTCAAGGCCGGCTCAAGCTGGAGCTTCGGCAGCGTCATTATGTTCACTGGCGGCGTAATTGGCCTGGTTCTTGGTGGTATCGCCATTAGTGCCATTGCCTTTGTCATTATATTATTGGGACTGTGTGGTGCTCTGTTCGGACATTCTCAGGGTTAGTTACTATTTCTCTTTGCTGTTGGAGTGTATGAATGCGCAGGACCTGTATAGCTTTAAATAAAACAAGGCTCAGCCCTGCACTTGCAACCTTTGCTCTGCTGCTTCTATCGTCTTGCTCGCCTGCTACTGCGGCACCGCTGAGCCGAGCTAGTGAATCTTTGCAAATGGCTAATAGCTTGATTGCAAAGAACAACCACAGAAAAGCTTTGTCATACTTGGACCGGGCTATAGAACTTGATCCCAAATCAGCAGAGGCATATTGTCAGCGCGGTTATGTCCACTTCTCCCTGGAAGAAATCGAACTGGCAGAACTTGATCTAAATAAAGCAATCTCGCTAGACCCAAGGATGGCAGAGGCCTATTTTCAAAGAGCAAGAGTCTACGGTGAAAAAGGTAAAGTGGATTTGGCATTAAGCGAATCAGCAAAGGGCATAGCTCTTAGTGGTGGCAAGTGTCGGTCGCACTGGTTTCAAGATCGAGCAGCCTGGTATGCCCAGAAGGGTGATAATGCTCATGCCATTGAGGAATATAGCCGCTCAATTCAGGCTGATCCAAAAGACTTTTGGCCTTATTTCTTTCGTGCTTCTATCTACTATAAGACTGGTTCTTACTCAAAAGCTATCTCTGACTTAAACATTGCGGCCAAGCCGCCTAGCAACGTAAGTCTTGGACGCATACGCTCCCTGCGTGCTCAATGCTACGACAAGTTAGGGCAGCATGACCTCGCTGCCAAAGATAGAAAAGAAGCGAATAGTGACGCTCTCAAGCAAATGGCTGATTTCTAGAGTCGATGATTTCCGAACTAGCGCACGTAAGCCAGCGGATTGTTAGGTTTGCCGTTCACTCTAACTTCAAAGTGTAAGTGTGGTCCAGTGGAGAATCCAGTGGTTCCTTCATAAGCAATGACGTCGCCCTTAGCGACGTTATCACCAGCACCCACAGCCACTCTAGATAAGTGAGCATAGAGTGTAGCCATGCTATTGCCATGGCTGATGATTACTACTTTTCCGTAGCCACCATACCAACCTGTATAAAGAACGTTGCCACCATCGGCGGCGTGAATGGCTGAGCGATTCGGGCCAGCCAGGTCAACTCCAGAGTGGAACTTACGCACGCCGAATATAGGGTGTTTGCGCCAACCGAAAGGTGAGGTTACTGGTGCTCTTAGTGGCATACACATATTGCCAGAACCGACAGTAATTGGTCCGCCTTTTTTGCGGTTAGAGCTTTCCATAACGAAAATTTGTTTCTCTAAACGAGCAGATTCGTTTGCTAGCTCTCTTTCTGCTTGTTCGTAGAAAGCGCGTTGACTGCGCAGACGCTCTGCTGTCTGTTGTTGACCCAGCTTCTCTTTGGCGATAGCCATAGCTTTCTCAGCAATCTGTGAAACTAGATCGGCCAACATATTCTTTTGCGCACCAAGTTGCTGCTTATTTTGAGAAAGCATCGACTCGCGTAAGCGCAGTTCGTCAATCAGCTTTTTATCTTGTTCTGCCACACGCTCTTGATAGTAGAGGCGGTCTAGCAGGGTTTGCAAATTGTCGACCTGGAAGAGCATTTCGACAAAATTCAAGCGATTGCCTTCATAGATCTCTCTAAGGCGGAAGGCGGCTGACTCTTGCAAGCTAGCTTCTTTGGTTTTCACCGTAGTCAGTTTTGCTTGGGTTTCGTTGATTTTGTTTTCAGTGTGGCTAACTTGTTGCTTAGTGTTAGTCAACTTGCCAGTGGTGGCAGCTAGCTCTCTTTGAATGATGCCCAGTTTCTCATAGGCCTTGCGCTCATTCTTTCTAATAGCTTGAGCCTTAGCATGGTATTCACGCTTTTCTCTTTCTAACTTTTGCTTCTCTTGCTGTAAGAGACGCTTTTTAGCCTCATTAGAGCTACCGCTCTCGTAGGCGACAACGGTGTTAGCCGAATGGTGCAAGCTTGAGTGCACGTCTGTGGCACTGGCTGGCAATGTTTGGCTGCCTAGAGTCATTATTGATAGAGACACTGCTGATAGTGCAGCGCTTCTGATATTTTTAAATTTCAATTTTGGGGAAACCAATCTGAATGCCTTCAATATCTGAATCTGAAATTGAGTATCTTGATGGGAAGTGCAGTCTACCATTGAAAACCCGATGAGGCAAAGAACCCTCAATATGCTTTAAGTCTATAGCCGAAAGATATGCCAATTATTAGCTATAATTTGGCCTGCTGGTTGCCGTGGCTTCAGCGTTTAGGCGCTGAACCGGAACCTGAGGTCGATTGTTGAAATAACTTCAACACTTGGAGCATTATCTCAACATTTGTCACATGTTGTCATATAGTATCCATCGACGCCTAAACAACCCATTGACCGACTAATTCCCTCTAATCTTTGAAGAGCAAGATAAAATGTTGAAAGAGATTGTCAAGTATCCTTTGTCTATCAAAGGTCTATCCACGACTGAATTTACTGAGGTAAAAAGCCCCTTCAGTGGTGAAGTGGTGGCCGTGGTCGGTCAAGCTGACGAGAAAGCGATCGATGCTGCTCTTAGTCAAGCCAAAGAAACCTTTGAAAATGTGATGAAGAATATGCCAGCGTACAAGCGTTCGGAAATTCTGGCCAAGACTTCACAGCTAATTCTGAGCAATATCGAAGACATGGCTCAGACTATTGCCTTAGAGGGTGGGAAGCCTATAAAGGATGCCCGGATTGAAGTCTCACGCGCTGCCAATACTTTTGCCATTGCCTCACGGGAAGCTCTGCGCTTAGATGGTGAGCAACTACAAATGGATACTAATGCTGGCAATGAAGCCCGCATCGGAATGATCTTGCGCGAGCCCATTGGTGTGGTGGCAGCGGTAACACCATTTAATTTCCCTTTGAACCTGGTGGCACACAAATTAGCCCCGGCCATTGCTGCTGGTAATACTGTTGTGCTTAAGCCCTCTTCCCAGACTCCCGTTTCCAGTTTTAAATTAGCTGAGCTGCTCAAGCAAGCCGGGCTTCCCGACGGAGCTTTGATTGTCACTCCCTGCCGTGGCGCTAAAGGCAACGCCCTAGTGCGTGATTCTAGAATCGCTCTTTTGACTTTCACTGGTTCGCAAGAGGTAGGTTGGAGATTGCGCGGTGAAGTTCATGCTGGCGTTAGGGTAATTCTTGAGCTGGGTGGCAACGCCGGAATTGTCGTGCACTCTGACGCCGATCTTGAGGCTGCTGCTAAAGCTGCTTGTCGTGGCGGATATGCCCATGCTGGCCAAATTTGTATTTCAGTGCAACGGGTTTATGTTCAAAGCAAGGTCTACGATCAGTTCTTGGATAAATTCAAAAGTTTGGTTGCGGCGCTCAAGGTTGGTGATCCACTAAGCGATGATACTGATGTTGGTCCACTGATTGACGCTGGTTCAGTCGACAAAACCATTGAATGGGTGGACGAAGCTGTTAAAGGCGGAGCTAAGCTTGTTCATGGTGGCAAGAAATGCGGCAACAATTTGGTTGAGCCAGTGATATTGACTGAGACCAATCGCGGTATGTCGGTGGTTTCTGAAGAAGTCTTTGGACCGATTGTCAGCATTATGAAGTATGACACTGTAGATGATGCCATTGCTTCTTGTAATGATTCTCGTTATGGTCTACAAGCTGGTGTGTTTACTGCTAACGTTGATGTCGCCTTTAAGCTTGCTCGTGGCATCGATGCTGGTGGCGTCATGGTTAACGATGCTCCTACTTTCAGAGCCGACCATATGCCTTACGGCGGACGGAAAGAGTCAGGCTTGGGCTTAGAAGGGATACGCTATGCCCTTACTGAAATGACTCAACCTAAGTTCATTTGCCTAAATTTAAATCCTAATGTGTAGACGACCATGGTCAAAATAGACGATCGTTTTCGTGAAGCAATTCAGGCAATTGATGGTGCCTTGGTTGTCTCCTGCCAAGCCAGCAGCGGCGAGCCCCTCAATCATCCCGATCATATTCTGGCTATGTCGCTCTCTGCTCTTAATGGTGGGGCTCGCGCCCTGCGCTTAGAGGGTGTTGAGAATGTCAGGCATGTGCGAGCCGCTGCTGAGAAGCTCTTTGAAGGTCACTTACCAATTGTTGGTTTGACTAAATCAGAAATTCCTGCCGCCGAGAAGCTGTCTTCTGTATATATCACTGCCAGTTTTGCAGAAGCTGAGGCTCTGGCCAATGCCGGTGCCGATTTTATAGCTCTAGACGCTACCGGCCGCAAGAGAGCTGACCAGCTCAGTTTAAAGGAAACCATCGAAAAGATTCATAACCAATTGAATTTGCCCGTTTGGGCCGATTGTTCTACTTTTGGCGAGGGAATCGCCGCTGACGAGGCCGGAGCTGATATTATCTCAACCACGCTCTTTGGCTATACTGAAGAAACTGCATTGCCTAAAGAACACGGCCCTGGTTTGGATTTGCTAAAAGAATTTGTCGATCATATTGCCTCGCCGGTGATTCTTGAAGGTCGTATTTGGACACCAGAAGAGCTTACTCGAGCCTTCGATCTTGGTGCCTACGCTGTGGTTGTTGGTTCTGCCATTACCCGGCCGCAATTGATTACTGAGCGTTTTGTTAAGGCCATTCCTTCAAGAAGGGTTCGTATGCCTGGCTTTAAGCCTAGCCGCTAAACAATGACCTTATACCAGTACTACACACTCTTTCCAATTATCATCCTCTCAGGCATTTCGCTGGGAGTGCGCTCAATGATGCCTCTGTCCTGGGGTAAAGGCCTTGTTCTGCAAAGTTGTCTGGTTCTTGTGGCAGTGCTCATCGGTGTTCTGCTGAAGAATATATGGATTGCTCAGATCGCCGGTTGGACCTTATTTCTCTTGTTCCATGTGCCTGCCTGGTATATTTTTGGTCAAGCCAAAAATTCAATGACGCGTATGAACACCGACGAAATGGCCAAGTGGGGCAAATTGCTCCCCTTGGTGTTCTGGGGCTTGCCCGGCCAGTTTTGGAAAGACATGGTCGATGCTTATATTGCTTTCTCTAAGGAAAACCCAGCCCTGGGAGAAGAACTATTAAGCCGCTGGCAAAATTCGCCAGCTCTGCCTGATAGCCTGAAAGATGTGCCCATTCAGTATGGTCTCTATGGCAATTGCCTCTGCTGGCAGTGGCAGGCTGTGGTCGATGACTTTGAGAAATTGCGCTTTGCTGCTCGCAAGGCTTCGCCCATGCTCTATTTCTCCGCTGCCAGAGCTTATATCGAATTGGGTCTATATAAGAAGGCAGCAGAGTGTCTGCGCCAATCGCGCTTTGATGAGTCTATTACTCCTCTTGATTCTCTTGCTACAGCGCTGCTACCTTTTTTCTCTTTGTGCGGTGCTCGCAATCAAGTAGATCAGCTCTTGGCCGTCATTAGCGAAGCTAAGATCACTCTTCCTGAGGCCCTTTCACTTTACTGGATGGGGCGCTGTCTCACCAAAGAAGGTGAGATCGCCCAAGCCCAGGCGGCATTCGAGAAAGCGCTGACTAAAACCGAAGTGCCGATTTTGCGGAAGCGCATTCAGTACGCACTTGACCAGACCAATCTAGATAGCGAGATTGTGCATAAAGGCAGCGTAGCTTTCACTGTCGATGAGTGCAAAGCAGAGATGAAGGACATTTGGTCTCATTTTCAGCGTGGCGCCTTTATTCAAGAAATTTTGGCACCGCGGCGGCGCTCCCCTGTGGTTAATGGCCTGCTCTTCATCAACCTAGCAGTCTTTCTCCTGGCTGACCCGCATTTTAAGCTGGCACCGGCTCTTGCTCTTTCGATCTTTAGTAGTGGAATGCTTTCAGATGCGGTGATTAAGCATGGCGAATACTATCGCTTACTCACTTATATGTTCTTGCACACAACCGTCATTCATCTTGGGGTCAATATGCTTGGGCTATTGGCATTTGGTCGCATCACTGAGAATATTTTTGGCACCAATCGCTTTCTTGCTATCTATTTTTTCGGTGGCGTACTCTCTGGCGTTGCTCACCTTCTGTTGCGTCCTGATGAGCCTGCTGTTGGTGCTTCAGGGGCAATTCTTGCCATCTTTGGCGCCGTTGGCGTGGGCATCTGGAAATTGAAGGCTGTATTGCCGGAATCATTGCGCAAGCGCTATTTGTGGATGATGGTGGCTATTGCTCTGTCGCAAATAGTAATGGACCAATTCATTCCCCATATTGCCGTTTTCGCACATCTTGGTGGCTTAATTGCTGGTATCGCATTAGGTGCAGTGACATCAATACGCACACCTTCGAAAGAAGTTATTGATGGTACCCAGAAGTTTGTTGAAGGCTAAGCAATTTCGCCTTGTTGCAGTGATGCCATAGTGCTAGATTATAGCGGTGGCAGTGGCTGCCAAGAGCTTCTTGTAAAGAGTCAAAGATTATGCACGATTGTCCTACCTGCAAAGTTCCACTACATGGCCACGAGCTTGTTTGTCCATCCTGCGGCACAAAACAGAGAGTAAAGCTCGGCTCAAGCAAGCTTTTCGGTAGTGAACAAGCGGCTCAGAAACCAACTATTAATTTGATGCCTTTTGTCGCGGCTGGGGTGATTGCACTTGGTGTTGCTGGTTATCTCCTTAAAGATAGCTGGATAGGTCAACTTATTAATCGTCCACCGCAGGTGGAAGATCCAATTGCCAAAATGACTTTCCTGGAAGCACGAAACATCATCGAAACTAAGATTACTGAAGGAGTTGCTGCTACTGGTGGAAAAACCACTTTTAAGTGGCAACGGGCTGGTGCAGAAGTTGATAAAACTAGTGAAGGCCCAGTCGAAGTCGAAGCTCAAGTCGAGCTGAAAGACCCGAGTGAGCGTAAAGCTATTATTGATCCAGTCAAAGAGTATTTTGAAAAAGCTGGCATAACCACTCTCAACGTTAAAGACGAAAAGTTGCATGCCACTTGGACCTACTCGGTAACTCCGGCACCGGCCCAGACTCAGGCTGAATAAATGGCAAGTAAGAAGAGACTGCCACTAGCAATTGCTCTTACATTAGCTCTTGCCGGCACGGCAATTTATGTATTAGATCAGTTCGATGACGAGTCTTCTCGCGGGGCTCAAGCGCAGACGGCAGATGCTAGCACTAGCAGTCAACCCAGCGTTCTCTACTCAATATTTGATCCAAAATTCAACTTGGTTGCCGGTAATTATTTGATACCGAGTGGTTGGCAGGCTCAGAGCCAGGTTGTTTGGAACATTGAGCATTTTAGTCAACCTCTGCAGTTGCATTCGGTTGCTTGCAGTGCCGATGGAAAATCGGCCTTAGAATTTTTCCCTGCTGAGCAATTCGTCTGGTTGGTGCCAAAGGCTATGGCTCGTCCAGGTCAACCATTAGGTGATGGAGCTACGCTGCTTCCGCCCGTCTCTGCTCAAGAGGCCATGCAATATTTTGAGATAGCAAAGCTGCGAGGCTCTGCTGAGAATTTGAAAATCGAGCAGATTGTCCCTGTGCCGGAACTAGCTCAGCGTCTCGCGATTGCTACACCTGCTGGGGCAATGCAAGAGTGTGTTTGTGCCAAAATTTCATATGTGCTTAATGGTCAGCCCATGGAAGAAGAAATCTATGGCGTAAAGACTGCCTTTAATGGCGTGCCCAGTCGCAGCTACACGGCTGGTTCTATGGTGCAATATAACTGGGGCTTCGGTACTCTCTTTAGCTTTCGTGCTCCCCAGGGTCAACTAGATGGCCAACGCAACAATTTCTGGGCTATGGTCAGCTCATTTAAGCCAAACCCTGCATGGCAGGCTGTTCGAGCGCAGGTGCAGCAGCAAGCTTTGCAGCATAACAATTGGCGCTTGCAAGAAACTGCTAGTTCTATAGCTAATGCCAATAAGCTTGGGCAGATGGTTGTAGCTGGTAATGCTCAATTTTTTGCTAATCAAGCTGCTCGGCGAGAACAAGAATATGCTTC
>Ga0075444_10000290_pt1 | contig 29706 bp, 23 predicted proteins | sample CoawatmetaG01DNA_FD_76836 | JGI IMG/M metagenome (GOLD analysis project Ga0075444, IMG submission 76836) | Marine microbial communities from the West Antarctic Peninsula - Coastal water metaG017-DNA | ecosystem: Environmental > Aquatic > Marine > Coastal | place: Atlantic Ocean: West Antarctic... | reverse complement strand
TTAAATTAATTAATCAAGTTGATTACATTACTGAAAAAGAATCAAGTAAGTCTAAAATATTTGCGGTTTTTTTATTTACTGGTTTTTTTCTTCCAGTAGGGTTTAGCCTCAGTTTATTTTTTGTTAGAACATTTTTTGTAGATATAGAATATCTAAAAGAAAAACTTATTGATATAAATTTTTTAGGTGTTGTGAAATTTACAAAAGATAATTTATCGATTGGAAATAAATCATTACATAACGAACTATTGAAAAGAATTTATCACAATTTAAATATGCTAATTCCAAAGTCTGAAGATGGAAAAACGATTATGATAACTTCATGTATTAAAAATGAAGGAAAAACACATACCGCATATAATCTTTCTACCTTTTTAGCTAGTAGAGGTGAAAAAGTTATTCTTATAGGGACAGATATACGAAACCCTGATTTATCAAAATTATTTGATAAAAAAAAACCAAATCATAAAGGACTAACAAATATCATAAATGATGATAAAAATGATTTCAAAGAACTTTTTGAAAAATATGAAATAACGTATAATCAATTAGATACTCTTTTTGTTGGAACACAAAATAATAATAATATTAATATTTTTGATAGTGAGAAATTTGATAATTTAATTTCACATCTCAAGAAAAAATATGATTATGTTATTTTTGATACCGCACCTATTCTATTTATGGTTGATTCTTTAGAATTATTAGAAAAATCGGATTATGTTATTCATGTTTTTAGAAAAAATTTTTCGCCCAAAAGAGTTGTGAATTATGTATTAGACTACAAAGAAAAATACAAGCCAAAAAACATAGGTTACGTAATTACCGATGACTCTAAACCTGATAAATTTATTGATAAATACGGATATGGGTATGGGTATGGGTATGGGTATGGAGTTAATTAGCAGAAGCTAAAAGTCTTCTATAAAACAAAGCCTATAAATACTATTAATGAAAGAGGATAGTGAATAGAAATCATTTACAAAGATAAAAAACCTCTCGAAATGAGAGGTTTTTTTATTTAAAAGTATTCGTTTTTTAGTATCTGTAGTACTCTGGTTTAAAAGGACCTTCTTGTTTTACGCCTATATAATCTGCTTGATCTAAACGTAATTCTGTTAGTTCTACACCAATTTTAGCTAAGTGTAATTTGGCTACTTTTTCGTCTAAATACTTTGGCAACATATACACTTCGTTTTTGTAAGCTTCAATATTTGTCCAGAGTTCTATCTGAGCTAAGGTTTGGTTTGTAAATGAGTTACTCATTACAAAGCTTGGGTGCCCTGTTGCACAACCTAAGTTTACCAAACGACCTTCTGCTAAAATAATAACGTCTTTTCCGTTAATAGTGTATTTATCTACTTGAGGTTTAATTTCAACTTTAGTATCGCCATAATTATCATTTAACCAAGCCATGTCTAGTTCATTGTCAAAATGACCAATATTACACACAATTGTTTTGTCTTTTAATGAAGAAAAATGTGTTCCTTTAACAATGTCTTTATTTCCTGTGGTTGTAATAATGATATCTGCATTTCCCATTACGGTTTCTAAACGCTTTACTTCAAAACCATCCATAGCAGCTTGTAAGGCACAAATAGGATCTATTTCTGTAACCGTTACAATAGAACCTGCTCCTTTAAAAGAGGCCGCAGTTCCTTTTCCAACATCACCATAACCACAAACCACCACTCTTTTACCAGCCAACATAATATCTGTAGCTCTTCTAACAGCATCTACCGCAGATTCTTTACATCCGTATTTATTATCAAATTTAGATTTGGTTACAGAATCATTAATATTAATTGCAGGCATTGGTAGAGTTCCGGCTTTCATTCTTTCGTACAATCTGTGAACTCCTGTAGTTGTTTCTTCAGACAAACCGTTAATACCTGCTACTAATTCTGGATACCTATCTAAGACCATATTGGTTAAATCTCCACCATCATCTAAAATCATGTTTAATGGTTTTTTATCTTCTCCAAAAAATAAAGTCTGCTCTATACACCATTCAAACTCTTCTTCATTCATTCCTTTCCAAGCATATACTTCAATTCCAGCCTCGGCAATTGCTGCAGCTGCCTGATCTTGGGTAGAAAAAATATTACAAGAACTCCAAGTAACTTCTGCTCCTAAAGCTATTAATGTTTCAATTAACACCGCTGTTTGAATGGTCATGTGTAAACATCCGGCAATTCTAGCATCTTTTAACGGTTGTTGGTCTTTATACTCTTCTCGTAAAGACATTAAACCTGGCATTTCTGCCTCTGCTAATTCTATTTCTTTTCTTCCCCAAGCCGCTAAAGAAATATCTTTAACTTTGTAAGGTACGTAGGTAGCTTTATTTGTAGTCATTATTATTGTTATATTTATCTAATTTAAAGACTGCAAAGTTACATAATAACTTTTAAAACATGCCACTTTACAAGACCATCCATGTGAATGATTTTACAAAGGTTCTGATCTGGAAGATACAGGAGACTATAGAAGATTTAACTCTTGGTATAGAACTCACAGAAAATAGTCAAAGCAGATTAACGTCTATGAAATCTGTGCTACACCAGCAGGGCTTTATGAGTATTCGACATCTATTACAACAGGTTGGTTATGCAGATGCTGACGTATACTATGATGAATTTGGCAAGCCTCATTTAAAAGATGGAAGCTATATTTCTATCACACATTCTTTTACATTTACTGCAATTATTATTTCTGAAAAACATCCTGTAGGAATAGATGTAGAAAAGCAACGAGATAAAATTGTAAAGATTGCTCATAAATTTACACCCATAGAAGAATACAACACCTTTGCCAATCATGATGCATTGGTAAGTAAATTAACTATTGTATGGGGTGCTAAAGAATCTTTGTATAAAATTTATGGAAAGAAAAAATTGAGATTCTTACATCATATATATATAGAAGATTTTGCTTTTTCAGACAAAAAAACAACTGGTGTTATTAAGTATGAAGGACATGTTTCTAGTCATGCAATTCACTTTTTAGAGTTTGAAGGTTTTACCTGCGTCTATGCTTTTTAAAATAACGTGTTTCAATTCAGAAAAAATACTTTATTCATGTAAATTTCCAATGAAAGGATGTTTTTGTATTAAGAACTTCTTATTTTCGCTATTGTGAATATTTATCAAGACATACTCCTAGCAAAAAAAACAGGCAAACAACTTATGGCTGTTTTAATTGATCCTGAAAAAATTGAGATAGAACGGCTTCCTACTCTTGTTAAATTAATCCATCTATCTATTGCTACTCATATTTTTGTTGGAGGAAGTACTGATAAAAATAACTGCATAGAAAATGTTATAATTGAGCTAAAAAAAGCAACTATTTTACCAGTCATTATTTTTCCAGGTAGTGCAGATCAAGTATCAAATAAAGCAGACGGAATCTTATTTTTAAGTCTTATTTCGGGCAGAAATGCAGAATATTTAATAGAACAACAGGTGCAAGCCGCTATACAAATTAAAGAATCTAATCTAGAAGTACTGCCTACAGGCTATATATTAGTAGATGGCGGAAAAGAAAGTGCTGTAGAAAGAGTTAGTAGTTCTAAACCTATCTGTCAAACAAACTCAGAATTAATTCTTAAAACCGCCTTGGCAGGCGAGTTTTCTGGTAAAAAAATTATTTATTTAGAGGCTGGTTCAGGAGCCACAGTTCCTGTAGCGTCTACTATTATTTCTCTTATAAAAAACAACCTAAGCATCCCTTTAATTGTTGGAGGTGGTATACAAACTCTTCATCAATTAACTGCTGCCTATACTGCTGGTGCAGATTTGGTAGTAATTGGAACTGCTTTTGAAAAAGACCCGGCATTTTTTAACATCATAAAAAAAGAAGCTATTCATGAAAATATCAGTTGAACTAACTTTAATGCCACTTCAAAATGATTTTGAAGAACTCATTATTAACTTTATAAAAAACTTAAGAGCTTCTCCATTTATAGTTTTGGAGAATCCACTAAGTACTCAAATTTACGGGGACTATGACACCTTAATGCCCTTCCTAACTAAAGAAATAAAACGATCCTTCGAAAATCAAAAACATGTAGTTTTAAATTTAAAGATGGTAAAATCCGACCGTAGCGATTATGAGCCAAATTTTTGATTTATTTTTTGGTCAGTATGCAGACTATTCGTCTGCAGATACACTACTAGAAATTACTGCTGTTATTTTTGGCTTTATGTCTGTTTGGTATTCAATGCAAAATAAAATTTGGGTCTTTCCTACTGGAATGATTAGTACTTCTATTTTTGTTTATTTGTTACTGAAATGGGAATTATTAGGAGACATGATGATTAACGGTTATTATTTTATAATGAGTGTTTACGGCTGGTATATCTGGACTAGAAAAGTAGATAAAACTCATGTAACTCCCATTTCTGAGACTACAAAAAAAGAAAAAATAATTTCTGTTGTCATTTTTATAGCTACCTTAATATTTGTGTATATAGTTTATCAAACATTTGATAAGTGGACAAGTTGGGTGGCATATATAGACACAATTACTACTGCAATTTTCTTTGTTGGTATGTGGTTGATGGCAAAACGAAAAATAGAAAACTGGATCTTCTGGATTGTTGGAGATATTATTTCAATTCCTTTATATTTTAATAAAGGGCTTACATTTACTAGTTTTCAATATTTAGGATTTACATTTATAGCAATAGCAGGATATTTCGCATGGAAAAAGACCTTAGACAAGAAGACATTAATCTCGTAAAAATAGTATTGTTTGGACCAGAAAGTACTGGTAAAACAACATTATCTATTCAATTAGCCAAACATTACAATACTGTTTGGGTTCAAGAATATGCAAGACCTTATTTGCAAAAAGTATGGAATCAAGAACGAAGAACTTGTGAGCCAAAAGATATTTTACCAATAGCTTTTGGTCAAATAGCTTTAGAAAACAGACTTGCAAAAAGAGCAGACAAGGTCTTAATTTGTGATACAGATTTACTAGAAACTAAAGTATATTCTTCTGCATATTATGGTGGTTTTGTAGATCCAATTCTTGAAAAAGCCGCTACAGAAAATACTTATAATTTATACCTGCTTACCTATATAGATACTCCTTGGGAGGAAGATGATTTAAGAGACAGACCTGAGCAACGTATGGAAATGTTTGAGGCTTTTCAAAAGGCATTAGACGAATACAACAGACCTTATATTTTATTGAAAGGCGATAAAGAAAGTAGGCTAAAAAAAGCTGTTGAAGCTATTGATGCTATCCTAGCTAGTAAAACAGATTTGTACTCCTATTCTGATTCTTTAAAAAATGAATAAAGAAACCATTTTAAAAGAACTCTTATTTAAAGCAGTCCGAAGTTCTGGTGCTGGTGGGCAGCATGTAAATAAAGTTTCTTCTAAAGTTGAGTTGTATTTTAATATTGTGACTACACTTTCATTCTCGGATCAAGAAAAACAATTACTTCTTAAAAACCTTTCTACACGAATTACACAACAAGGCGTTTTAAAAATATCTTCTAGTGAAAGTAGAAGCCAGCATACCAATAAAGAAAAAGTAATAAAACGATTTTTTAAAATTCTTGAAAAAGGACTCATTATTCCAAAAAAAAGGAAACCTTCAAAAATGAGTAGGACTCAAAAATTAAAACGTTTAGATAACAAGAACAAGCACGCCGTTAAAAAAATTCTTCGAAAAAGACCTTCTTTAGATTGTTAAAAAGATAGAGAGAGTAACAATTAGTTACTCCCTCTATATAATTATCAAACTAAGAAAAAAAAAATCCCCTAATAAAAAGATAGATAGCAGAAGCTTTCTGAAGTTAATTCATCTATTGCTGATAATTATTTTAAGGTTCTCATATCATATAAATGAACAAAAACACTACCCCAAATTTATGGATAGATTTGCACTATAAAAATAGCTGGTAGCTATAAGTTATAGCTTAAGATACTACCTATAATAATTAGTTTAAAAAACTATAAATATCCCCAAAAACCATGATTGACTCATATAAAGCTTTTGGGTATATTTACGTATTAATTAATTATCTTTAAAAACAATAAATTACAAACTGAAATTAATTTGTGAATAACTCAAAAATAGAAGTTAAAGAGATTAGATGTCGAATTAAAACAGTGCGAATTGAAAAAGGGTATTCTCAAGATTATATGGCAGATATGCTAGGCATTAGTCAAAATACTTATCACAAGTTAGAAAAAGGGCATACAAGAATTCATCTCGAAAAATTCATTGACATTGCAAATGTTCTAGAAGTTGAGGTTTCAGATTTATTAAACGGACCTGATCATGTTTATGTTTTTTCTAGTTACTACAAAAAAAAACATGTCCGAAGACTTTAACACTTACACATAGAACTATTTATAAACTTTTAAATAAATACTTCTTTTTTGTCACGTATTTAAAAAATCCATTTTACCTTTGCATCGTTCTCATAAAGGGGTGCCAAAACTGAGTTAGATTTTTAAACATCTACAACAAACTTAGTAGAAGCTGAGATCATACCCATTGAACCTAGAACAGGTAATGCTGTTTAGGAAAGCGAGTGTTAAAGAAAGATTTTATATGTTTTTTTAACTAGTGCAGAAGCTAAATGCTTCAAAAAATTAATTATTCAATCATAACACAAGAATAATTACCTCTTTTTATTCGTTTTAAAATGTATTTAAAATGAAAAAAATTACTTTTTTTTTATTCTTGTTTGTAAGTGTACTTGCAAACGCACAGAAATTTTCGGTTTTAGGAAAAATCGTTAACAAAAACCAAGAAGCTTTACCTGGAGCTACTATTCTAGTTAAAGAAACAAACCAAGGAACTTCATCAGACTTAAACGGAGCTTTTAAATTGAACCTAGAGAATGGAACGTATTCCGTACGCGTCTCTTATGTAGGATTTAAAACCGTTGAAAAAAACATCCGTTTAAATGAAGATAAGGTGCTTACCATCGTTCTTTCTGCAGATGAAAATGTGTTAGATGAAGTTTTGGTCTCTGCCGTTAGAGCTACTGCAGACATTCCGGTTACCTATTCTAATTTGGGTAAAAAAGAGCTAGCAAAGCGTAATTTAGGACAAGATATTCCTATGCTGCTAAACTATTTACCGTCTGTTATTTCATCATCAGATGCGGGAGCTGGTGTAGGTTATACCTATTTAAATGTGAGAGGCTCTAACAGCGAGCGTATTAATGTAACAATTAACGGTATTCCTTTTAACGATGCCGAAAGTCATGGCTCTTTTTGGGTAAATTTAGGAGACTTTGCTTCTTCAGTAGAAAACCTACAATTGCAACGTGGTGTTGGAACGTCTACCAACGGTTCTGGTGCTTTTGGCGCCAGTTTAAACATCTTAACAGATGCTGTTTCGGAAAAAGCTGGAGGTGAAATATCTAACTCTTTTGGTTCTTTTGGAACTAGAAAGCACACTGTAAAATTTACAACCGGTAAAATTAATGAGCATCTTGAAGTTTCAGGAAGGTTTTCTAACATCCATTCTGATGGCTATGTAGATAGAGCTTTTACCGACTTAAAATCATATTTCATACAAGCTTCTTATTCAGACAAAAATACACTTATAAAGGCTATCTCATTTGGCGGAGCCGAAAGAACTTACCAAGCTTGGTATGGATTAGATCCGCAACAGTTAGAAGAAGACAGAAGACAAAACCCATATACGTATGAGAACGAAGTTGATGATTATAAACAAAATCATTATCAGTTGCATTGGAATGAAAAATTAAACAACCATTGGTCTACCAACCTTGGTTTAAATTATACCAAGGGTGCTGGTTTCTTTGAGCAATATAAAGCTGAAGAAGATGCTGCAGATTTTAATAATTTAATTGAAGACGGAAGTGATGTTATTGTTAGACGCTGGTTAGATAATAATTTTTATGTTCTTAATTTTAATGCCAATTACAAGACTGAAAAATTAAACATAATCTCTGGAGTCTCCTACAGCAATTATACTGGAGATCATTTTGGTGAGGTAATATGGGGAAGTAACCTAAGCAATGGAACTTCTATTGAAGATCGTTATTATTTTAGTGATGCTAAAAAAACAGATTTTAGTGTTTTTTCAAAAACCACCTATAAAATTAATGAAAAAGTATCTGCATATTTAGATCTACAAGGTCGTTTTGTGAGCTATCAAACCAAAGGTCTTACCTCAGACAGAAACCCAATAGATGTAGCTGAAAATTTTAACTTCTTTAATCCTAAAGCTGGTTTTATTTATAGGATTGCAGATGAAAATAGCTTGTATCTTTCATATGCTAGAGCTAATAGAGAAGCAAATAGAAATGATTTTGTAAATGGTATTTCATCTCCAGAAGTATTGGATGATATTGAATTTGGATGGCGTTATAAGAGCGATCTAATTCATTTAAACACCAACATATATTATATGAATTATAAAAATCAATTGGTCTTAACTGGTGCGATAGATGATGTTGGGGCACCCATAAGAACAACGAGTGGAAAAAGTTACCGTTTGGGCCTGGAAATTGACGCTAATCTTATAGTAAGTGACCAATTTTCTATAAAATCTAATGCAGCTTTTAGCACTAATAAAAATCAAGATTTCACAGCACCTATTAATGGAAATTTACAAAATTTAGGAAATACTTCCTTATCATTTTCGCCCAATATAATCCTTGGGAATATGCTTATATATCAGCCTACAGATAACTTCCAAATTTCCTTCTTATCAAAATTTGTAGGAGATCAGTATATGAGTAATTTAAATAGTAATGTGACAGACTTAGATGTCTTGAAAAGCTATATCACAAACGATTTAAATTTTGTGTATGAAATAGAAACAAAAAATATTTTTGATTCAATCGTGATTTCTGGTTTGATTAATAATATTTTTAATACGGAATATGTAGATAGAGGATATTATTATACCTATGATTACCCAGATGAAAATGGCAATACAATTACTGGAGATGGAGCAGGTTATTACCCGCAAGCTACTGCTAACTTTTTAGTTGGTGTTACCTTAAAGTTCTAGCAAAAAATTAGCACTATAAAACCGAGGGTAAGACCTCGGTTTTTTTAGTTATTTTCTTTCCAACTTCTATAGCCTCCAGTGAGGTCATAAATAGTGTCAAAACCTGTTGCCAACAATTTAGTAGCTGCTTTGTTACTTCTTCCTCCAGCAGCACAATAGATATATAAGGGTTTGTTTTTATTGAATCTTGTGATAACTTTTGTCACAAAATCTGTGTCAAAAAAATTGATTAAAATAGCGCCTTCTATAAATCCTTGCTGTTGTTCTTGTGGAGTTCTTACATCTAATAATTGCACTTCTTTTGTTGAAATTTTAGCAAATTCTTCTTGAGAAATCAATTGAGGTTTTTTAGTTTCTTGAGCACAAGAACTAAACGAACATATCAACACAAGAATTAAAAATAGCTTCTTCATCTATTATTTTGAATTGGAACAAGCAGTTGCCTGTGTTCTTTTAATTCCTGTTTCCTTTATAGCTCCATAACCTCCTGCTACATCAATTACTTTACGAAAACCTCTGGCTTTTAAAATAGAAGCTGCAATTACAGATCTATAGCCTCCTGCACAATGCACATAAAAATCTTTATTGGTTGGAAACTCTGTGAGATGATCATTTAAGAAATCTAAAGGAGTGCTCGTCACGTTTTCTATATGTTCTGCAGCGTATTCACCTGGTTTTCGAACATCAAAAACAAGGGCATCTTTGTCTATTTGTTGCGCTAAAACTTCAGCAGAAACAGATTGTAAAGTATCTACTTCTTTACCAGATGCTGCCCATGCATTAAAACCACCATGTAAATAGCCTAAAACATTGTCAAAACCAACACGAGACAATCGTGTAATAGTTTCTTTCTGCATTTCATCTGGCACCACTAATAATATAGGTTGATGAATGTCTTTAACTAAAGCACCTACCCAAGGGGCAAATGTTCCTTTTAATCCGATAAATATAGATTGAGGAATAAAACCTTTTATAAATTCAAACTGATGACGAACGTCTATAATTAAGGCATCTGTTACATTAGCTACCAGCTCAAAATCATCTGCAGACAAGGCTTTTGTTCCTGTTTTTATAACTTCATCAATAGATTTGTAGCCTTCTTTATTTAAGGCAACGTTTAAGGGAAAATATGCTGGTGGTGGTAATAAACCATCAGTTACTTCCTTTACGAATTCTTCTTTGGTCATGTCTATTCTTAAAGCATAATTATGCTGCTTTTGATCACCAAGGGTACCAACAGTTTCTTTACTTAAATTTTTACCACAAGCAGATCCTGCACCATGAGCTGGGTATACAATAACGTCATTAGCCAAAGGCATAATTTTAGTTCGCAGGCTATCAAATAAAGTAGCCGCTAAATCTTCTTGAGTCATGCTGCTTTTCTGAGCCAAATCTGGTCTTCCTACATCTCCTAAAAACAAGGTATCTCCTGTAAAAATAGCACTGTCTTTTCCGTTTTTATCTTTCAACAAATATGTAGTACTTTCCATGGTATGACCAGGTGTATGTATTGCTGTAATGGTTATATCACCCAATAGAAAAACTTCTCCATCAGTTGCAATATGAGAATCAAACTTGGTCTGAGCATTGGGCCCAAAAACAATTTTAGCTCCAGTTTTTTCTGCTAGAGTTACATGACCACTCACAAAATCTGCATGAAAATGTGTTTCAAATATATACCGAATGTTTGCCTTATTATTGGTAGCTCTGTCTATATAATCTTGCACCTCACGTAACGGGTCTATAATAGCAACCTCTCCATTACTTTCTATATAATAGGCCCCTTGCGCCAAACAACCTGTATAAATTTGTTCTATAATCATAATTCTTATTTTCTATTTGTCGTAAGATTGATGTATATAATTAGCATATTTATTTTGATACTCTTTTTCGCCAGTTTTATAATAATTAACAGCACCATTTACTCTCATGTAAAAATGATCTAATGTAATAATGTCTAGTATTTTACCTCTAAATAGATGATCTCTAACAGGTCCTTTAACTCCTGCAAAATAAAATAAAATTCCTTTTTTATGATAAAATCTAATTCTCTCTTTTAACATTTCTACCCCCGTACTATCTACTCTGTTAATGCTTTCTGCATCTAAAACTATTAATTTTAAATGAGCCCCTTTTGCTTCTACCATGAGTTCTAAAGTCTCAATAAAATAACTAGAGTTTGCATAAAATAATTGAGCATCAAATCTAAAAACTAGAACTTCATCATTAACAATAACTTCAGTAAAACGTTCTCTATTTCTATAAAAATCTGAGTCTGGTACTTTTCCTAATTCAGCTACATAAGGTCTAGAAGTTCTAAAAATTAAAATAATTAATGAGAGACCAACTCCAATCATAATTCCATATTCTATTCCAAATAGTAGTGTTGAAGAGAACGTTGCTATGAGTAACCAAAAATCTAAGTTATTTGCTTTCCATAAAAAAATTGCTTCTTTAATATTTACCAATCCAAAAACGGCCACAATAATAATAGCTGCAAGTACTGTTTTTGGCAAATGATAAAATAAAGGTGTTAAAAATAGCAAGGTGATTAAAACCATAAACACAGAAACTAAAGATGCCATTCCTGTAGTTGCTCCAGATTCTTGATTGATGGCAGATCTAGAAAAACTTGACGTAGATGGGTATGCTTTAAACCAAGATCCAATCATATTACTAAGACCTAGTGCCATTAGTTCTTGATTGGGTCTTATTTTATATTCGTCTTGTTTTGCTTCTAATGACTTTCCTATAGAAATAGTTTCTAAATACCCTACCATTACCAAGGTTAAGGCAATGGGTAGTAATTCTTTCATTTGACTGATGTCTAACTCTGGAAATGAAAAAGAAGGCAAGCCAGATGGAATGTCTTTTACAATGGCTACATCTACAAAATCGTTGCCAAAATACCGTATTGTTAGTATTCCAGCGACTACAACAATTAATGCGTTTGGGATTTTTTTGTTTATTTTTCTTAAGCTAATGATAACCACTACTGAAATTAGTCCAATTATAGTGGTAGGAGAATTAAAGTCTATGATGGTAAACCAAATATCTTCTAATACATATTGAATTTGATCACTTTGAATGAAATCTACTCCAAATAAATTCCTAAATTGATTAATTCCAATGGTGAGTGCTACCGCAGATGTAAATCCAGAAATTACTGGTTTTGATAGAAAATTTACCACAAAACCCAATCTAAAAACTCCTAGTAAAAACTGAATACCTCCCACCATAAATGCCAATAGAATGGCAATGGCAATATAACTATCTGAACCTGCCAAAGCTAAGGTTGAAACTCCTGTAGCTACAATTAATGAATCCATGGCTACTGGACCAATAGCTACTTGTCTGGAAGAACCAAAAACTGCATACACAAGCTGAGGAACCAAAGCACAATACAAACCGTAAATAGGTGGCAATCCGGCAATTAAAGCATAGGCTATTCCTTGCGGGATTAAAATAATAGCCACCGTAATACCTGCTATAAAATCTCCCTTAAATCTAGATCTAGTATAGTTTGGTAACCATTCTAATATTGGTATGAGCCTTTGTAGGTTTTTCATGTATTTACATCAAGAAAATATTTCTATGCTGTTTAGAATTAAAACAATTCTCCTTGGTTTTTACCTTTTATTCTTTTTAAATGTGTGTATGCTAATTCTGTTACTTCTCTTCCTCGTGGAGTTCTCATAATAAAACCTTCTTGAATTAAGAAAGGTTCATATACCTCCTCTATAGTTTCTCCATTTTCTCCAACTGCTGTGGCTAGAGTACTTATACCAACCGGGCCACCTTTAAACTTATCTATGATGGTGGTTAAAATTTTATTATCCATTTCATCCAAACCATATGCATCTACATTTAACGCTTTTAAAGCGTATTTAGCAATTGCAATAGTAATACTTCCATTTCCTTTTATTTGAGCAAAATCTCGCACTCTTCGAAGTAATGCATTGGCTATTCTTGGAGTTCCTCTACTTCTTCCCGCTATTTCTATAGCTGATTCCATAGAAATAGGAACTTTTAAAATTTCTGCACTTCGCTGAACAATCGTTGTTAGTAGTTCTTTCTTGTAGTAATTTAGTCTACTGCTAATCCCAAAACGAGCTCGCATTGGAGCAGTTAGCAGTCCTGATCGAGTGGTGGCTCCTATTAATGTAAAAGGTTCTAAATTTATTTGAACCGTTCTTGCGTTGGGCCCAGATTCTATCATAATATCTATTTTATAGTCTTCCATTGCAGAATATAAATATTCTTCTACAATAGGACTTAATCTGTGAATCTCATCAATAAATAAAACATCTCTTTCATCTAAGTTAGTTAACAATCCTGCTAAATCTCCTGGCTTGTCTAAAACTGGGCCTGAGGTAACCTTAATTCCTACCTGTAATTCATTTGCTAAAATATGTGCAAGTGTAGTTTTTCCTAAACCAGGAGGTCCGTGAAATAAGGTATGATCTAGTGCTTCTTCTCGCTGATTGGCTGCTTCTACAAATATCTTGAGATTTTCAATGGCTTGTTCCTGACCTGTAAAGTCATCAAACGAAAGCGGTCTCAACTTTTTTTCTACTTCGTGCTCTTCATTAGAAAAATTTTCGCTTTCAGGATTTAGATGTTCATTCATACTACAAATATACTAGAATTTGAAGATTGATTTACCTGGTCGTAAAAAACAAAAAACCTTTCCGAAATGGAAAGGTTTTAACTAATTTTTTTATTGTTTATGATGGCTCTTCTCCAGGAAGCAGTGGCACCGTTTGAGATACCCAATCTTTTCCATGTAAATAATCGCTCTCATCATCTTCTGGATCTACTTTTTTACTGTAATCATAAGCCCATCTGTGAACTTCTGGAATTTTACCTGGCCAGTTTCCGTGAATATGTTCTACGGGAGTTGTCCATTCTAAAGTGTTTGAATTCCATGGGTTTTGACTTGATTTTTCTCCTCTATAAATAGAGATAAAGAAATTTGCTAAGAAAATGATTTGACCAATTCCTCCAACTAAGGCAAAATACGTGATGACTACATTGGTATCTGCAACATCATCAAACATTGGGAATGCTGTATTAGAATAATATCTTCTTGGTAAACCTGCCAATCCTATAAAGTGCATTGGGAAGAATACTCCGTAAGCACAAATAATAGTCACCCAGAAATGCCAGTACCCCATAGTTTTGTTCATTAATCTACCATACATCTTTGGGAACCAGTGATAAATTCCTGCATACATTCCAAAAATAGCAGAAACACCCATTACTAAATGGAAGTGTGCTACCACAAAATACGTATCATGAATATTGATATCTAAGGCAGAATCTCCTAAGACCAAGCCTGTTAATCCTCCTGTAACAAAAGTAGAAACCAGACCAATTGAAAACAACATGGCCGGATTTAATTGTAGGTTTCCTTTCCAGAGTGTGGTAATATAATTAAATGCTTTTACAGCAGATGGTATAGCAATTAATACTGTTGTAAAGGTAAATACAGATCCTAAAAATGGATTCATTCCTGAAATAAACATATGATGACCCCAAACAATTGTAGATAAAAAGGCAATTGCCATAATAGATCCAATCATGGCTCTATATCCAAAAATTGGTTTTCTAGAATGTGTTGAGATAATTTCTGAGGTAATTCCTAAGGCTGGTAGTAATACAATATATACTTCTGGATGTCCTAAGAACCAAAATAAGTGTTCAAATAATACCGGTGACCCACCTTGGTAATGCAATACTTCTCCACTAATAAATATATCTGAAAGAAAAAAGGACGTACCAAAGCTTCTATCAAATATTAATAATAATGCTGCCGATAAAAGAACTGGAAACGAAACCACACCAATAATTGCTGTGATAAAGAATGCCCACATGGTTAGTGGTAATCTTGTCATTCTCATTCCTTTTGTACGCAGGTTTAAAACTGTTACAATATAATTTAATGAACCAATTAATGAAGAAGCAATAAAAATAGCCATAGAGCTTAACCATAAGGTCATCCCTAATCCAGAACCTGGTATTGCCTGTGGTAATGCACTTAAAGGCGGGTAAATAGTCCAACCTGCAGATGCTGGTCCTGCTTCTACAAACAAGGAAGCTACCATAATTACACTGGAGATAAAAAACATCCAATAAGAAATCATGTTTAAAAAACCTGATGCCATATCACGTGCTCCAATCTGTAATGGAATTAATAAATTTGAAAAAGTACCACTTAATCCGGCAGTTAACACAAAGAATACCATAATGGTACCGTGTATGGTAACTAGTGCCAAATAAATATCTGGACTCATAATACCGTCTGTTTGATGTGGCCCTAAGAAAGCTTCAATAATTGTAAATGACTTTTCTGGCCATGCTAACTGTAACCGAAATAACATAGACATAAAAATACCAATGACACCCATAATCATTCCTGTAATCAAGAATTGTTTGGAGATCATTTTATGATCATGACTAAAAATATATTTTGTTACAAATGTTTCTTTATGGTGATGTTCTGACATAATCTAACTTTTTATGTATTCTATAATTAATTTATAACTTTTCTGCAAAAGTAGGTTGTTCTGCTAACCACTGTTTGTAATCGTCTTCTTCCTCTACCACAATTTTCATTTGCATGCTGTAATGAGATGCTCCACAAATTTTGTTACAAAGAAGAACGTAATCAAACTCATATAAGTCTTCTCCTTTATCAGAACGAATTTTATTGATTCCTCTGGTTTTATCCATTACTTCAGATTGCTCTCTCATTTCTTCAGTTGTATACTTTGGAGTAAATGCAAATTGGGTTACCATACCTGGAACACAGTTCATCTGTGCTCTAAAGTGAGGCATATAGGCAGAGTGTAATACATCTTGTGATCTAAACTTAAACAGTACTTTTTTCCCTTTTGGCAAGTGTAATTCTGTCACAGGTTTGTCATCTAATGATGCAGGATCAGACAAATCTACTCCTATTGGATTGTTTGTTTCATCTATGAAGTTTACGTTTCCTAACCCAAGAGTATTATCAGCTCCAGCGTACCGTGCCTGCCAAGCAAATTGCTTAGCATATACCTCAATAATAATTGGATCTTCACTTTCATCAATGTTCATAACTTCTGTCCATTGAAAAATACCAAAACCAATAAGTACAATAATTACAACCCCTGGAATAACAGTCCAAATCAGTTCTAATATATGATTGTCTGCATAGAACTTTGCCTTCTTTGTTTTTTTACCTCTGTATTTATAGGTAAAAAAGAAGATGATAAACTGCATAATAAATTGCACAATTCCTATCATCCAAAAAGAGATGTCAAATAATAGATCATCATTTTCTCCTTCATAAGAAGCAGATTCTGGTAGCATTAAAACATTCATCCCAATTAAGCAATAAATCATTAATGCATAGATAAAAATTCCAAAAAGGATAAAATATTTTCCTTGTCTGTCATTGTCTTTATCAGTAGCAATTACACCTCTTAAATTTAAGATTCTAGTAATCTGCCAGAAACTTACTCCGATTGCAACACCTATAAAAATATAAAATAGAGCTAGCATAGTATTTTGTCTTTGTTAATTATATTAATTAATGTTGATTGTCTTCTTCTGAGTGATGCTCAATATTGAAATAATGAAAATGCTCACTTTCATGTAAGAAAGGATTTCCTTTCGGTATAGGATCTGCTTTTGCAAATGCACTAAATACTGTATAAATAAATATACCTAGGAAGAAAAATGTTGCTCCAATTTCTGGAATTCCAAAACTCCAACTTCCTCCAACAGTTCCTGGCATAATCATAATAAATAAATCTATATAATGCCCTGCTAAGATGACAATACCTCCTATCACAACAAACCAAGGTCTGCTTTTAAAATCGCTATTGATTAATAATAGTATTGGAAATACAAAGTTCATAACTAACATTGATAAAAACAATGTTTTATACTCTGTAAATCTCAATACAAAATACGTAGTTTCTTCTGGAATATCTGCATACCATATTAGCATAAACTGAGCAAACCATAGGTAGGTCCAGAATACTGAAAAACCAAACATAAATTTTGCTAAATCATGAATATGACTATCATTTACCTTTGGTAAATATCCTTTAGAACGAAGATAGATGGTTACAAAAGCAATTACAGTAATAGCACTAACTAATAAAGTAGCTAATACATACCATCCAAACAATGTAGAAAACCAATGAGGATCTAATCCCATAATCCAATCCCATACTGACATAGATTCTGTGATCATAAATAAAAACAAGAATACCACAGACATGTTATAGTTTTTCTTGTAAAGTTTATAGCCATCATTAATGGTATCTTCTTTTATTGAATTTCTTCTGATAAGCATTCTATATGCATTCCAAACTAATAGATAAAATACACTTCTAATAACCCACCATGGCACATTTAACCAGCCTCTTTTACCGTAGACAATAGGATCAAAATTCTCGCTCGTTTTGTCAAAAACACCTTCTCCCATCCAAGTAAATAGATGATTAGAATGCATCGCTGTTAAAACTATAAATACAAGCATAATAATAGAAGTAGGAACTAGATTAGCCGTGATAGCTTCCATAACTCTAAAAAGTACAATAGACCATCCTGCTTGAGCAACTCTTTGAATTGCATAAAATACTAATACTAATAATGATATTCCTAAAAAGAAAAGCAATGCTACATACACGGCAGACCAAGGTCTGTTTTGTAATTGATGAAAAACATGTTCTGCATGTGCAGTATCATGATCTTCTCCGTGAGCAGCTTCATCTGCATCTGTTGCGTGAGTATCTATAGATACTTCATTATGCTCTGAAGCATGAGCGTCTGCTGTTTCATGTACTTGTGAAGCTTTATGTGACTCTTCAGTTGCATGAGCTCCTGCAGAATGTTCTTCTTTTGAGGTTGATTCATGCGAGGTTTCACCACCATGACCATCTCCTTGATCATCGCTTGACACCATTTCCATAGCTTCTTCTACTGTGGACGGAGCATTGTAAAAACCAATACCTATACCCAATACCCCTAAAATAATTAGAGCTATTGAGAACATTTTTAATTTACCTGAGAATTGATACATATCTTTCGTATTCTTCTTTTGTATTTATTTCAATAAATCATTACGTAGCTTTCCAACATACTGTATTATCTGCCAACGTTCATCATGCGTAATTTGTGATGCATGAGAACCCATTAAGTTTTTACCGTGCATAATTACATGATAAATACTTCCTTCTGTGATATCTCTGTCTTTATAACTTGGTATCCCAATAAACTTTTCAGCTTGAGACAAATAACCATTTCCATCTCCTTTTTTCCCATGACAAGAAACACAATAAATCGTGTACATCTTTTTCCCTTTTTCTAAAGAAATTTCATCTTGTACTAATGGAGATGTTAAATTTGCTTTTGCTTTTTCATAAGCGGCATTAGAATTTGAATACTCGTAAGGAACATTTCCTCTTGCAATGGATCCGTTGACTGGTTTCAAATTAGAAGAAAAACCTGTGTTTCCTTTTTCTGCATCTGCTTCATAAGGAACAGCCACATACATGTCTGGCATGTATTGATATTGTCTTTCTCTTTTATCTGAACAAGAAACGATTGTTGCTAAGACAAGAAGTGCGATATTAAATTTGATATACTTTCTCATGAATTAGTGCTTATCTACTACGTTAATTTCTACAGCTCCAGTTTCGTTTAATAATGCTGTTAATTCTTCTTCATTATCAAGAAGTTCAATTTCCATTAAAAAATGATCATCTGTTGTTCTTGGATCTGGATTCTCTGCTTTTTTAAATGGCCATATTCTACTTCTCATGTAAAATGTAATCACCATTAAATGCGCAGCAAAAAAGACCGTCAATTCAAACATAATTGGAACAAATGCTGGCATATTTTCTGCCCAACTAAAACTTGGCTTTCCACCAATGTCTTGTGGCCAATCTGCAATCATTGTATAATAGGTTAACCAAATTGCCATACCCAATCCAATAACCCCATAAATAAAAGCAGTAATGGCTAATCTTGTAGGAGCTAATCCCATGGCTTTGTCTAATCCGTGAACAGGAAATGGACAAAATACTTCTTCGATATGATGATTTGCCGCTTTCACTTTCTTAACAGCGTCTAGTACAACTTCATCATCATTGTAAAATGCGTGAATTACTTTACTACTACTCATGATTGTCGTCTCTTAATTTTTTATAACTCTCACCTGAAGATTTCAAAATTGTTTTTACCTCTGCTTGTGCAATAACAGGGAATGTTCTTGCATACAACAAAAATAAAACAAAGAAGAATCCAATGGTTCCTATAAATATTCCTACATCAACAAATGTGGGCTCGAAGCGCCACCATGTAGATGGTAAATGTCCTTTACTTAAAACAATTGCAATAATATCAAAACGTTCAAACCACATACCTATATTAATGGCAATAGAGATTAAGAATGAAATAATGAAACTTCTTCTAAATTTCTTAATCCATAATAATTGTGGTGTGATGATATTGAAAATGATTAAAGACCAGAATGCCCATGCATAAGGCCCTGTTGCAGAACCAATAGACAAGTAGGTATAATCTTCGTATTGAGAGCCAGTATACCAAGCAATAAAGAATTCTGTTGCATAAGCTACGGCTACAATACCACCTGTTAATATAATAACGATGTTCATATACTCTACGTGTAAACGCGTAATGTATGCTTCTAGATTGGTTACTTTACGCATAATCCCTAGTAAGGTTTGTACCATGGCAAATCCTGAGAATATTGCTCCTGCTACAAAATAAGGAGGGAAAATTGTTGAGTGCCAACCTGGGTTAATTGATGTTGCAAAATCCATTGATACAATGGTATGTACAGAAAGTACTAATGGTGTTGCCAAACCGGCTAATACCAATGATACTTCTTCAAATCGTTGCCAATCTTTTGCTCTACCAGACCATCCAAAAGATAATAAAGAATATATTTTCTTTTGAAAAGGTTTTACAGCTCTATCACGAATCATTGCAAAATCTGGTAACAAACCTGTCCACCAGAAAACCAATGATACAGATAGATAAGTTGAAATGGCAAATACATCCCATAATAATGGCGAATTAAAGTTTACCCATAATGATCCAAATTGATTTGGAAGAGGCAATACCCAATAAGCATTCCAAGGACGTCCCATGTGAATAATTGGGAACAAGCCTGCCTGAAAAACGGCAAATATTGTCATTGCTTCTGCAGAACGGTTAATTGCCATTCTCCATTTTTGACGGAATAATAACAATACTGCTGAGATTAATGTACCAGCATGACCGATACCTACCCACCATACAAAATTGGTAATATCCCAAGCCCATCCAATGTTCTTGCTTAATCCCCAAACTCCAATACCAGTTCCAACAGTATAAAATATACATCCAAACCCCCATAGCATGGCAGCTAAAGAAATATAAAATGCGATATACCAGTTCTTATTTGCTTTTCCTTCAATAGGTCTAGCAATGTCTTCGGTAATATCATGGTAACTTTTGTGACCTAATATTAAGGGTTCTCTTATGGGTGCTTCGTAATGAGACATATGCTATATCTTAAATTTTAATTACGCTTCGTTTGTATTTCTAACTTTCACTTGATATACTACATTCGGTTTGGTTTGTAGATAATCTAATACGTGATAAGCTCTTTTATCTGCTGCTAATTTTACAACTTCTTCTTCTTCATTGTTTACATCTCCAAAAGCTAATGCTCCGGTTGTACACGCATTTGAACAAGCTGTAGAGAATTCTCCTGTTGCTACTTTTCTTCCTTCTTTCTTAGCTTTTAAAATAGTTGCTTGTGTCATTTGTATACACATAGAACATTTTTCCATAACTCCTCTAGAACGAACAACTACATCTGGGTTTAATACCATTTTACCAAAGCTATTATTCATGTTAAAGTCAAACTCTTTATTATCTGAATAACTAAACCAGTTAAAACGACGAACTCTATACGGACAGTTATTTGCACAATATCTAGTTCCTACACATCTGTTATAGGTCATTTGATTTTGTCCCTGACGACCGTGTGTGGTTGCAGCAACTGGACAAACCGTCTCACATGGAGCGTGGTTACAGTGCTGACACATCATTGGTTGAAAAGCAACTTGTGGATTTTCTGCTTCAGTTTCTAAAGCAGCATACATGGCTCCGTCTCCAAGACCTAAACTATCTTTTGCAAACTCTCTAATAGATTGTGAGTTTGGTTCTTTGTTGTAAGCTTCGTTAAACTTCGCTTCAACACCTGAAGAGTAGTAACGATCTATACGCAACCAGTGCATATCTCTACCAACACGTACTTCTTTTTTACCAACTACAGGTACATTGTTTTCTGCATGACAGGCAACAACACAAGATCCACAACCAGTACAAGAGGTTAAATCTATAGAAAGGTTAAAGTGATGCCCAATTTCTCTATTGTGCTCTTCCCATAAATCAATAGATTTTGCTTCTACTTCTTGATGATCATATGAAACCATTGCTGGTACATTCCAACCATTTTTGTGGTCTTTAGGATGTACTGTTAAATAATCTTTTAAGGTAGTTTCTTTTAAAATATCATGTCTTCCTGCAATTGTTTTTTGAACTTGTGTACAGGCAAACTCATGAACAGCTCCAGATGTTTTTTCAATAGATACTTGGTACTGAACATTGTTAGCATTTGAATACAAGGTATAGGCATTAACTCCTACTTGCATTTCTTCTTTTAGGTTGGTTTTTCTACCATACCCTAATGCCAATCCTATAGAACCTGGGGCCTGCCCTGGCTGAATCATCACTGGAATATTTTCTAGAGAAACACCATTTACAGAAACTGTTGCATAGTTTCCGTTAATTGCTCCATTATCTTTTACTGGATTGGTAAACCCTAGTTCTCTGGCATCTGCCATAGAAACAGTTACGTAATTATCCCAAGCAGCTCTTGTAATTGGATCTGGAAATTCTTGCAACCAAGGATTGTTTGCTTGTTTACCATCTCCTAAAGCTGTAGAAGAAAATAGAGTTAATTCAAAAGCTGATGCTTTTGTTGCACTCACCAAAGCACTTGCTACTGATGAAATATTTATAGAATTTTTAGAAACTTTCTTAGAAAACTCTTTGGTAAAAAACCCATCATGCAATGCTTGATTCCATGATGTTCCTTCCAATATATTTGAAGACCAATATCCTTTTAAATAATCGTGATAAGAGGCTGTATTACCAGACCACTTTAACAATATTTCTTGAAATTGAGCCGTGTTGAATAATTTTTGAATTGTAGGCTGAACCAATCCGTAGTTACCTCCAGTTGTCATTACATCTCCCCAAGACTCTAAGAAATGAGTTATTGGTAATGCGTATTGAGTGGCATTTGCAGTAGCGTCATTTTGAATAGACATGGCTACTGATAAGTCTAACTTTTTTGTAGCTTCAGCAAATTCTGTCCCTACAGATAAATTATAAACTGGATCTACGTTATATGTAAGTAACCCTTTTACTTTTCCAGCTTTCATATCTGCAACAACTTGAGCAAGCTCAGTGTCATTTCCTTTTCTAATATGTAATGGATTTGCTGCATCAAATACGATACTTTGTAAAGCATCATTAATTGCAAAAGCAATTAATTGTGCGTTTTTGTCTGAAGAACCTGAAACTACAACTCCGTGAGAACCAGATTTCTTTAAAGCTGCAGCAACCTCTTGAATATGTGCATCTACTGGAGTTGCTTTAGATGGCAAACTAGCCCCAGTTATTGTATTGTATAAATTAAGTAAAGCAAATACTTGATCAGATGGTTTTGTAACCACACGCTTGTCTGCATTTGCTCCTGTTAAAGACATGTTTGCCTCAAACTGAACCAGGTAAGACATGTGTCCTGAATCTGGATTTCTGCTAGCAGCATATCCTTTTTCAAACCCACCTTGCCAGTCACCAATAAAGTCTGCACCAAAAGAAACTATAGTACGTGCTTTTTCAAAATGATAATTTGGAATTGCTCTTTCACCAAACATAGCTTCAAAAGCATCTGCTGTTCCACTTTCTGAAATAGCATCATAAGCAACGTGTTTCACATTTGGATAGGCAGTAGTAAATTCTGAAATGATTTGCTCTGTAGAAGGGCTCGCTAAAGTTCCTGTTAATAAAACAACGGGTTGGTTTGCTTCTTTTAATTGAGCTAATACTGCTCCAATTTCATTATGAGCTGCATTCCAAGAAATGGTTTTTTCTCCTTTTCTAGGTTCTTTTAATCTAAGTTGTTCGTCATACAAAGACAAAACGGCTGCCTGAACTCTTGCATTGGTAGTTCCGTTAGCGTCTTTGTTAGGCATAATTAAAATAGGACGACCTTCACGTGTTTTTACTAAAACATTTGCAAAATCATATCCATCAGCAATAGTACTTGCATACCAATCTGCAACACCCAAGATAGTATCGTTTGGTTTTACAACATAAGGGATCGATTTTTTAACCGGTCCTTCACAAGCTGCTAATGTTGCAGCGGCTGTTGTAAATCCAACATATTTTAAGAAATCTCTTCTTGATGTAGATGAGTTTTCTAACGTTTCTTTATCTCCTAAAAATTCATCTGTAGGTATTTCTTCTACAAATTCATTTTTACTTAGCGTTTCAACAATAGAACTATCTTTTAGTTCCTCAACACTTTGCCAGTATTTTTTGTTTGAAGCCATTTATATAGAATTTATCTTCTTAATTTATTAATGATGACACTTACCGCACTCTATTCCACCTAACTGAGCTATAGTTACTTCTTTAGTACCATACTTCTCTGCCAATTGCTTGTGTATTTTCTCGTAATAAGGATTTCCTTTTAAATCTACGTTGGTCTCTCTATGACAATCAATACACCATCCCATGGTTAGTGGTGAGTATTGATACATTTCATCCATCTCTTCTACAGGACCATGACATTGCTTACAATCTATACCTGCCACCGTTACGTGTTGCGCGTGTACAAAGTTTACGTGATCTGGTAAATTATGAATACGAATCCATTTTATTGGTTTGGTTTCTCCTGTATACTCTAGGTTTTCTGCATCCCAACCAGCAGCATCATATATTTTTTGAATTTCTTTGTCTAAATCGTTTTTTCGCAAGATGATACCGTTGTACTCTACTTCGGTTCCTTCTGCTACCTCTGCAATATTCATATGACAATTCATACAAACATTTACCGATGGTATTCCTGAGTGTTTACTATGTTTAGCAGATGAATGACAGTACTGACAGTCTATCTTGTTTTCTCCCGAATGTATTTTGTGAGAAAAAGCAATTGGCTGTACTGGCTTATATCCTTGATCTACCCCTACACTAAACAAGGTTCCAAAGACTACATAAGCTCCTGAGAGTAATAAGAAGATAACTCCTACCACATGTAAAAATGTGTTTTTTTGAATTGCTGCCCAAACTTCTTTAAGTGCTCCTAAAGAACCAGGAGTTTTTGGTGCTCCTTGTAATTCACTAATAGTTTTTAGTAGCGTTGCAATGATTAAAAAAGCACAAATAATAACAGCTGCTAAAATAGATAATACCCAGCCTGGGGCTTGATTTCCTCCACCAGTTGTTACAACTGCTCCAGGAGCAGCTACTCTTACTGGATCTCCTACGTCTGTGTAGTAAAGTAGATCATCTATTTGAACATCTGATAACTGAGGAAATGAAGACATTACAGAACCATTGTATTCATTAAAAACAGCAATAGCATCTCTGTCTCCAGAAGCTCTTAATGCAGCGTTATTTTTAATCCATGATTTTAACCAATCATTTTCTCTTCTTTCTGTAACACCTCCAAGGGCTGGCCCAATGAGTTTTCTATCTAACTTATGACAAGAAGCACAAAGGCTTTTGAATAAAGTTCTACCTTCTTTTTGACGAGCAGCGTCTACAGCATCTTGTGCCATAGCAGAAAAACTCAAAGAAAATAACAATAGGAATGTAAAACTCTTAAGAAATACGTTGGTTAGTCTTTTGTGCAGATATACACTTTTCATATTCACAAACTATTAGTTTAGTATCAAAATTACTGTAAAAATCTAACTAATTTTGTCTTAAAATAACGTCCTTAATTAGATGCACAAAAGTAGTACATATATGTAAATTTTGAAATGCTAAAGAGCTGTTAAATACTAATTTATACTTGTTCTAAATAAGCTTATTTTGCAATTTATTTATGATGAAGTTGTTAACTTTGTAGAGAACCATTTTTTATGAAAAAATCAGTAGTTATAGCGTGTTTTTTATTTGTAGGGTTTTTTACTACCCAAACAGTCTTTTCTCAGTCAGAAAAACCTGATACTATGCTAGTTGAAGAACTTATTTCAAAAAAAAGAAGCTTTAATAAAGAGTTTAGTTACGGCTTTAGAATTCAGTTATACAACGGGTTTGAGGTAGAAGCAAAAAAAACAAGTGCAAAATTTAAGCTAGATTTCCCTGAAACAAAAACACATCTAATATATAGGCAACCAGAATGGAAAATACAAGTTGGATTTTACAAAACAAAACTTGAAGCTGACAGAGCTTTGCTAAATTTCAAAAGAAAATACCAGAGTGCAATTGTGATTCCTCTTGGCAAATAAAAACACCTTTTACCAAACAAAAAAAGCACCTTAATTATTGAATAAGTTTCAATAATTAAGGTGCTTTTTAAAGCTATAAATTATTTCAATTTTTTCTTCACTGCAATTTCTTGATACGCCTCAACGCTATCTCCTTCTGCAATGTCGTTATAGTTTTTAATTTGAAGACCACAGTCATAGCCTTTGGCTACTTCTTTTACGTCATCTTTAAATCGTTTTAGTGACGTTAATTCTCCGTCATGCACAACAATTCCATCTCGAATAATTCTAATTTTAGAATTTCTAAAGATTTTACCATTCATCACCATACAACCTGCAATATTACCAACTTTAGAAATTTTATACACTTCTCTAATTTCTACAGTACCTGTTACCTCTTCTTTCATTTCTGGAGATAACATTCCTTCCATGGCGTCTTTAAGGTCGTTAATTGCGTCATAAATAATAGAATAGGTTCTAATATCTACTTCTTCTCTATCTGCTATCACTCTAGCGTTTGATTGAGGACGAACATTAAACCCAACTATAATTGCGTCTGATGCCGTAGCTAACAATACATCTGATTCTGTAATTGCACCCACACCTTTATGCAAGATATTTACTTGTATTTCTTCGGTAGATAGTTTCTGGAAAGAATCTGTTAGAGCTTCTACAGAACCATCTACATCTCCTTTTAAGATAATGTTTAATTCTTTGAAATCTCCTAAAGCAATTCGTCTTCCTATTTCTGCTAGTGTTAAAGTTTTCTGTGTTCTAACAGACTGTTCTCTTTGTAATTGTGATCTTTTTGATGCAATTTGTTTTGCCTCTCTTTCATCATCAAATACATTAAACTTATCTCCTGCTTGAGGGGCACCATCTAATCCTAAAATAGAAACTGGTGAAGAAGGGCCTGCCTCTTCTAAATTATTTCCTTTATCATCAAACATGGCTTTTACCTTACCACTATTTTTTCCTGCCAACATGTAGTCTCCAATTTTTAGGGTACCGGCCTGAACTAATATCGTAGTTACATAACCTCTTCCCTTATCTAATTGTGCTTCAACTACTGCTCCAACAGCATTTTTATTTGGATTTGATTTTAATTCTAAAATTTCTGCTTCTAACAATACTTTTTCCAATAATTCTGGAATTCCTTCCCCTGTTTTAGCAGAAATATCTTGAGATTGTATGCTTCCTCCCCATTCTTCAATTAATAAATTCATTGAAGATAATTGTGTTTTTACATTGTCTGGGTTGGCATTTGGCTTGTCAATTTTATTAATTGCAAATATAATTGGCACACCTGCTGCTTGCGCATGTGATATTGCTTCTTTTGTTTGAGGCATTACATCATCATCTGCAGCCGCTACAATAATTACTAAATCGGTTACTTGAGCACCACGAGCACGCATCGCTGTAAAAGCTTCGTGACCTGGCGTATCTAAAAATGCTATTTTTTGATCTCCTACATTTACTGAATAAGCTCCAATATGCTGTGTAATTCCTCCAGATTCTCCATCAATTACATTTGCTTTTCTAATATAATCTAATAAAGACGTTTTTCCATGATCTACATGACCCATCACTGTAATAATAGGCGCACGGTTTACTAGATCTTCTGGTTTGTCTATAACTTCTTCTATAGATTCTTCTACTTCTGCTCCAACAAACTCTACGGTATGATCAAATTCTTCTGCTACAATTTTTAATGTTTCAGCATCTAAACGTTGATTCATTGTTACCATCATTCCTAACATCATACAAGCTGAAATAATTTCAGTTACGGGCACTTCCATCATGGTAGCTACCTCACTTGCTGTTACAAATTCTGTAACCTTCAAAATTTTAGACCCTAGTACTTGTGCTTCAGATTCTGCATCAGACAATTCTCTGTGTGCATCTCTTTTATTTCTTCTATATTTTGCTCCTTTTCCTTTGGAAGATTTTCCTTGAAGTTTTTCTAGTGTTTCTCTAACTTGTTTTTGAACTTCTGCTTCTGTGAGCTCTCTTTTAACAGCCACAGGTCTTCTTTGTGCTGCACCTCCTCTTGCTGGACTTGGTCTTCCAACTCCTCCTGGTCTTCCTACTCCTCCTGGTCTTCCTACTCCTCCTGGTCTTCCTACTCCTGAAGTTCTATTTTGATTGTTTTGCCCGGGCGTTCCTGGCTTGCTAATTCTTTTTCTCTTTCTCTTAGAAGCGTCGTTTTTATTGGGTGTTTTTGGCTTGTCTTCAGGTTTTTTCTTTACTTTCTCAAACTGCTTGAGATCAATTATTTTACCTGTTAACTTTGGCCCATTTAACTTTTTATATTGTGTCTTAATTGTTTCTGAAACTTCTGTTGTGTCAGATGTTTCTGACGCTTCTGTTGTTTCTGTAGAAGTTTCCTCATTGGCCTTAGCCGCTGGTTTTTCTTCCTCAACTTTCACAGGAGCTTCTTTTTGCTCTTGTGCTACTTCAGGTTTTTCTTCCTCAACTTTTTTAGAGGTAACCTGAGATTCTTTCTTTTCAGGTTTTGGTGCTTCTAGTTGCTTTTCTACTTCAACTTTGGCAGCTGGTTTTACTTCTTGCACTTTAGCCTTTGGAGCATCAACAGGAACTGGCGCTTTTTTTACTGCGGCTTTTTTAGGCGCTATATCTATTTTACCAACTGTTTTTATTTGTAATTTTTCAGCTTTAGCTTTTAAAACTTCTTCCTTCTTTTCATCCTCTACTCTCTTTCTTTCAATTTTTTCTTCAAGCTCAAGCCTAATTGCTTCTTTCTCTTTTCTCTTTTCTTCTCCAACTTCTTTTGATGCAGCTTTTTTGTTAGCGTCTGTTTCGAAACCATCTTGCAGTACTTGATATATCTGACTTGATATTTTTGTAGTTGGTCTTGCATCGATCTGATGACCGTTTTTTGCAAGAAACTCTACAGCCCTATCAAGAGATATATTTAATTCTCTTAGCACCTTATTTAGTCTCACTGTTCTACTTTCCGACATATACTCTTGTTAACCTTTTATTTGTAAAAGTATTATTTTTTATTGATAGTTATTCTTCGAATTCTTCTTTTAAGATTCTTTGAACATCTAATATTGTTTCTTCTTCTAAATCTGTTCTCTTTAACAGTTCCTCAACAGAAGCATCTAATACGCTTTTTGCAGTATCTAAACCAATGTTTTTGAATTCTTGAATTACCCAAGGCTCAATCTCATCTCTAAATTCTGTTAACTCAACATCTTCTTCCTCTAAACCTTCTCTTTGAACGTCTATATCATATTTTGTCAATTCACTTGCCAAACGAATATTTACGCCTCCTTTACCAATTGCTTTTGACACTTCTTCTGGTTTCAAGAAAACGTTTACACGTCCTTTCTTTCCATTTCTTTCTTCTTCGTATTCTTCAATTTCCATAGAAACAACTTTCGCAGGGCTTAAAGCTCTAGAAATAAATAGTTGTTCGTTTTTTGTATAATTGATAACATCTATATTCTCATTTCCTAATTCGCGAACAATTCCGTGAATTCTAGAACCTTTCATTCCTACACATGCCCCAACTGGATCTATTCTATCATCATAAGAATCTACCGCTACTTTTGCTTTTTCTCCCGGAATTCTAGCCACTCTTTCAACAGTAATTAATCCATCAAATACTTCTGGAATTTCTTGTTCAAATAATTTGACTAGAAAATCTGGTGAAGTTCTTGATAAGATTATTGCAGGCTTATTACCTCGTAATTCAACTGTTTTAATAACACCTCTTACAGAATCTCCTTTTCTGAAAAAATCTGATCGTATTTGTTCACTTTTAGGCAGTACAATTTCATTTCCATCATCATCTAATAAAATAATAGCATTATGACGGATGTGATGCACCTCTGCACTGTAAATATCTCCTTCTAACTCCTTAAAGTGCTTAAAAATATTAGTACTGTCGTGTTCTTGAATTTTTGAAATTAAGTTTTGACGCAATGCCAAAATAGCTCTTCTTCCTAAATCATATAGCTTTACTTCTTCTGAAACATCTTCACCAATTTCAAAATCTGGTTCAATTTTTCTTGCTGCTGATAGCTCAATTTCTTCATTGTCATCCTCTACTTCGTCATCTGCTACAACAATTCT
>Ga0075444_10000287_pt1 | contig 29953 bp, 32 predicted proteins | sample CoawatmetaG01DNA_FD_76836 | JGI IMG/M metagenome (GOLD analysis project Ga0075444, IMG submission 76836) | Marine microbial communities from the West Antarctic Peninsula - Coastal water metaG017-DNA | ecosystem: Environmental > Aquatic > Marine > Coastal | place: Atlantic Ocean: West Antarctic... | reverse complement strand
GGTCTAAGTTAATAATGTCATCATCTTTTGTATCCTCTACAGGATTAGGTACCTTTTCTTCTTTCATAGGTTTGATATTTTTACCACCTAGATTTTGCATCTGTACCTGCATAGCAACACCTAGTGCTTCTCTTGCTTTATCAGGGTCATCTGGATAGATAGAATTAACTAACTCAGCAGGGTCAATCATTTGGCCATTGGTTCCGGCTTGTACAATTGTGTCGATAGTAGAAAATAGTTGTTCATCGCTAGTATAGTTACCAGAGAAATAATCTTTAACTCGTCTATCATTAGGTTTAACTGATTCTAATGCTATGAATAAATTAGTTTGCTGTGGATTAAGAGTCTCAAGAAAGTTAGTTCTGTATATAGTGTCTAATTCTTTCTTACTGATAGGCGCATAATTCTTACGATAGATGTCTCTACCTCTTTCAATCATATCATCTATAGAAAAGTCTTCGCCATATGATTGTTCGAAATTAGTATTCATCTTATTAAGTTTATCTTGTAATCGATATATTCTTTCTTGTTCAACAGTAAGACTTATACCATCTTTGAAACTTAATTTACCATCTGTATCTATAACATCAGACATAGAAAAGTCTAAATCTGCAGACTTACCACCAGTAGAATCTTTCTTAGTACCGCTAGTACCTATCTCTTTAATGGCTTTTTGTCTAGACTCAATCTCTCTTGCTTTTAATATATCAACTGAAGCGTCAAAACCATCTACCGCTAATGCTGTCTTAGCTGCGTTATTCAGCTGAGTTAGCTTAGGTGACTGTCCTTTTTCAGCAGCCGCTGAAGCAACGGCATTAACTAATCTTTTAGCAATCAATCTTTTTTGATAAAGAGAGGAACCTTCAGCAGCCAAACCTTGAACTTGTACAATTTCTTGTAATGTTTCTGCTTGTGATTTTCCACCACCAAGAAGTTTCTTAGCAATGTTCTTTGCTGATACTAAATCGATTGGTAGATTACTAGTTTGCTCTTCAACAGCATCTATCTCTTTTTGTTTTGCATCTCTAAAGTCTTTCTTTGAACGATATACTAATTCAGGTTTAGTCTGAAAAGTACTTTTACCATCTGCGGTACCATACTTCATCTTTGAGATTTGTTTTTCATAAAACTGTATTTGCTGCAATTGAGTTTCAAACTCACGTTGCGCCATCATGATTGATTGTTGTACCAGTTCTGTATGTGTTTTTAAATACGCGTTCGTATAAAATGAATATGTTGGCTCTGCCATTTTCTTCTCCTACTACTTTTGGTCTGTGTCGGTGGGTTGGCCATACATACCCATCAATTTAGAAAACTCATCATACTGTCCTAGGCCGGTTCGTGATGTACTCATAGTACTGAATGCTTGTTGCTGGAGATACGCGTTAGCAGCACCTTCTGCTGTACCACCAACCAATGAATATATTGATGCTTTTTTAATTGCGTCACTAGCAGATTCAGCACCTTGAAGTTTTCTCATTTCTTCTTCTTGTCGTCTCGCTTCAGCAATATCCTGCATAGCAATCTGTGCTGATACTCTTTCTTGTGTAGCATCTAGTCTTTCTTGTTGCTGCATTAATGAAGTAAGTCCTCTTCCAGAAGAATCTGCTTGACCCATAATAGCCGCTTGTCTTTGAAATTGTTCTTTTTGTGCTGCTTGTACTGGGCTCATGAGTTGTCTATCTAAAGCACTGCGCTCTGCATTGTCTAAACCTAACGCGTTCATTTCTTCCATACGCTGAAGTTCCTTGAGTCGTTCATCTTGAGCGTCTCCAAACATAGCATTAGCATTTGCTCGTTGTTGTCCAAACTGAGTAAGTCCTTTTCCTAGTCCTGCTCCGGCAGCTATAAGCGCTGCGGCCGTCATTGTTAGTGCTGGCATAATTTTTGTCTCCTATTAGTCTCACTTTTTTTCACGGTCTATAAAACCCTCTAAGTGAATATGATTCGAATTTAATGGGAACTGCTCTAAGAGTCCCTCTGTAGAATAGTTGTAAGTCGTGGTAACCAGCTGCTACTGTTGGATATATTACAGTCATTTGATAAAATCTTCTACGATAAAATCCTACTATATCTGTACTAGCACCGCTGGATGGTTGCATATCATCTTCTTTGCTGATGCGTTGTTGTGAATAGTTATCAACACCACCATCTAATCTGAGTTCAATTGCTGCTCCATCAACTCCACCTGCTAGCGGTAATCCTCGAGGAGATAAGTTTATCTGTAAATGTACATCGGCTTCTTTCTCTAAGTAAAAACTAATACCAGTTCCCGGCACTGGTCCAGCTGCTATATTACCAGTAAAGAGTCCAGCATAACCCGGATTAAAAACTGGCATTTCAGAGAGTGGTATTCCTTTATAAAGTCCGCTAACCATCTCATAACTATTGTCAGTACTGAAGTATAACCCTTTCATTATATAAGGAGTAGCAACCCATTCACCTTCATTTAAATCAGTAGCAACGATACCTCCATTAAGATACTCTTTAATAGCATCTACATTTTGTTGTATCTTAACTCCTTCTATCTTTGTATTAGTTGTAAATGAGTTCGGTATTGTTAATGGCATATTATGCTCCTCTAGTACTATACACCGTACAGTCAATTTGTATTCTTTCTAAACCACATTCGCCATCAACACCATATAAAGGTATTGGGTCACCATCGGTATTCACTCTACTAGGGTTACATATGTCAGGCTCTAAAAACATTCCACAGTTCATTGGAGAACCAGTTCCTGTTGTATTACCGTGCATTCGCCAAAACCCTGAGATATATAATTGTACTCCATAAAGTTTAGTACTACCTATATTATTTTTAACTTTAATATGATGACTACCATTTAGCATTTGCGGTCCGCCAAGAGCACCATTTAGACTACCACCGATTGTTGTGCCATTGGAATTAACCATTAGGAACGGTGAGTTGTTTGCTGTTCCAGCACTTACAAACACAGACGGTACAACCATCGTATGGTCCCAGTTAAACGCATCAAAACCACGATAGTACGTTAACAAACCCGGTGTTCCTGTTAGAGTTGATGGGTCAAAATACACTCCAGTTACTAAGCCAGCGGCCTCTGCTGTTTTGAAATCTGAATCATTAAGAGCATTAGATACTGTATTGTACTTAGGATATACTATAAAACACCATTCACCGATACCACTACCGTACGGATACGTAGCACCAGAACCTCCGTCTTTTGTATTACTATCTATAATCGCTGTAACTAGTTCAGCCATTGGAGTATGAATATAGTTTGCCCATAAGTTTAAGTTCCAATTAACTGAGATAAAATCATCACCATCAAACTCAGCACCGGCCGTTCCATTGATTCGTAGTTTAGTACCTTTATTAACTCCGGTATTTGTTGTTCCTGTATTGTCATGATTGATAGGATATTCTTTAATACCTGATAAAGAGAATGATTGATATCTAGCATCAACAGCTGGAACAGCACCAATACTTAATAAGTAACCATTGCGTAATTGCGCAACATACTTTTCAATAGGTCGATTTGATAACTGTCTTAAATCAACTCCTTCGCTTCGTACATTTTGTTGATTTATATCTCCAGTCCCTAATGAACCTTGAAATGCTGTATAGTTTGCATTAACTTCTGCAGAATCTGTTGGTCCGTTTGTCGGATAAAAATTCTTTGGTTTAACTTGTGCCATCTTCTACTCCTACCGGTAAAGATTGTGACAGAAAAGATTTCCGCCCCAATACTGTAATAAAACTTGATTATCAGCGTCATCGCCTCGCGCTGGATATCTTAAAGATACTGAAACTTTATGATTGCCTGCACTAATAGGTATCATCGTCGCTATGTTTGTCGTGAAAAAACTTTGACAAATTGCTGAAGAGTCATAAACTGTCACACCATCGATATTAATCTTCCACTGATATCTCTTACGAGCAACTGTATTTGAAGTGTATGCTTGCCAGAAAGCGTAGTAAAACGGCATATAAGCATTACATTTCCAATGAATATGTAACATACCTTCTTGACAATCAAAACTATTTGTAGCAACTTCAAAGAAAGAATCGCCTTCATTAATAGGGTCTTGTCCATATCTGAGTCCTACAATTCTATTGCCACGTGTATTGTTATTTGAAAACCCTGTACCATACACACCATCTTGGTCTGCATATGCTATTGGTGTAAATACGTTTCCAGATAAATGTGCTTTGCCAAATGATTGCTTTTTCATCTCTGGATATCCTACACATTCAATAGGTAAGTTTTCTCTATCCATACCACCGTTAATCAAACTTACAAACTCGTTGTGTGCTTGGTCAAACTCTCTACTTTCAACAATATCTTTATTTTCAATTGTATTTTTATTCCAACGATAAGCCATTATTTCTTTCCTCCAATAACTTTGGTACCATCGACTGTATATTCTACTTGGAAACCAATAAATTCACAAGCGTCATTTGTACTGAACTCAAATGCAAACTCCATACAAGACATATTAGCAACATCAAATCTGATTCGTGTCAATAGTTTATCTTGCCAATCTACTTTGTCCCATCTATATAAATCATTATCATATACTGGTTGGTCAGGATGGTCAGGTCTTTGTTGTTTCATTGTTCCGGCTGTGACACCATTAGCCCATTCTCTATCTTTATATGCTTCCATTTGTATTTCTGTATCACCACGAGACAGGATACTGAGATATACATATTTAACTTGTTTCTTTAAAGTTAAGTCTCCCATATCCATCCAAGCAGAACGGAATGTAGAGTTCAAAGGTTTGTTTTCTTTTATAGTTAAACCACTACCACTGAATACATAACCGGCTTGTCTTCGTCCGGATAGTACAAATAATCCTCCTTTTGCTGGAGTATCGGCTGGTGGATTAGAAGGTGATACACCACTGTAAGTATTATGTAAATCATACCCAGCAATAAAATTACCATCGTGGTCTGTTGTAATACATTGAACTGGAAATCCAGTACGCTCTGAAAATGTTTTATTATCAACATGAAATACAATACCTTTGTTATTAAAAGTACTTCCATCAATAGCAAAATAATAATGTGCTTCTCTTTCGCGAGAAGAATAAGCGGCTACTGCTTTTGGAAACATATCGATACACGCTCTATCAAAAAACTCTTCTAAACCTATTGATATTTTCCGAAGTTTTAAATCACTTCCTCCATCTAAACCACCAGCAATCAAATATATACCATCGTTTGACATAAATGAAATACCAATATTGGGAATAGGTAAGATACAGTTTGGGCTTCTAGTTCCAACTCCCTGTATAAAAGGAGTCAAAGTAAAACCGTTAAGTGAGTCACCACGTATCAAATCAATTGCTGCTTCTCTAAATACTAATAAAGAGTTATAGTAAGGCATTAAACCTGTGATGTCACCACCAGTTACTGTACCTAAATCAAAGTAGTTATCTGCTCTATAAGTATCTGGTTGTCTAGGTTGTGAGTACCAAAGTCGTTGCGGGTCCATTTGTCCGCCATCAATAAACAAACAATCTTTAAAAGCCGCTGTAAATCTACACGAAGGAGAAGGCATCGAGATTGACTCTGAGGTCGTTGGTGCTTCAGACCCTAATTGTACATCTTCTAGAAAGTCTGAATACGTTGAGGATGTGTTCTCGCTAACCTGAGCGTTAAAGAAATAGATACTTCCATCATTCTTTGTTCTGTATATCCTACGTGCTATAGTTCCAGCTGGTCCTATAGGTATATTCAAGATAAATCCTGTTCGTGGTACTCCGGTAGTTGAACCGCGAGTTATTGATACCGCCGTAAAACTAATTTCATTTGATGGATTTGATAATGGGCTTTCACTACCGGCTTCATTAACAAAACTAACTCGATAAGCATAAAGACTCTTGTCTCCTACAGCAGTTCCAGTTACTCCTCTAAAAAACGCATCACTTGCTTTCCATATCTGTCCATTGATTACATTACTAGCAGCATCAATAAATGTTCTTGGTTGTCCATCTGGTTGTCCAACAGTTCTTACTGTAGGAGTTCCTGGAATGTTTCTCCATCCTAAATCAAATATTCTATCTGAACCACCACGACTTGCTCTATATTTAATTGGAGAGTCTAGACCGTTTGATATAACTAAATAACGACCGTACGGTGAGTATTGCTGTAGGAAACCTGTATCTGTTGGTATGTTACGATTAGACAATAACAATGTAACTGTCTCAGTACTACCGTTTAATTCAAATAACTGACCATTTGTTTCATAAAGAAAAGATTGTCTAGCACCTGAATGAGCAGGCCATACATAAACAGAATCTACTTTTCTTTGTGTTGAACCTTGAAATGGAGCAAAGTTATTAGAGTTTGAGAAAAACTTTTCAAACCCTAGTTCATTTGACCAAGATGTAGTTTTGGCATCATACTTCCAATTCTCTAATCGATTAGCTGAATCATCAGAGGAAGGTATTCCAATATAAACTCCTTTCTGTGAAACAACCGTTAAGTTACTTACTTTTTTCATTGCTCTCTACCCATTTATAGTGTGTCAATTCTATCATGCCGTTGTTAGTATTACCTCTAACTGCAACAAACAAAACATCACCATCACAAGGGAATGAATGCTGAAATACAATCTGTTCTCCTTTAACTGTATCAACTTCATTACAGCGAGCACGAACTTCAGGTGTAATCTTTTCTAGTTCATTATTCACTTGTTCTAGATTGTCATGAAACCTTTTAAGTCCTTTTGACCAATCATTTTTATTTGTAATACCATTATCCATTCTTCTATCTCCATCTGTGGTTTAAAGAGTATTATATTATACTTCTCTATAGTGGTAAAGTTAAGTGCCATCTGCGCCATTAAGTCTAGTCAATGTGCGAAAAGCATTACCTCTGCCCACTCCCACACGAAAGTTACCCTTAATATATATAGCACTTCTTTGAGTTAAGTATCTCTCTTCTATCTTTTGTAATTCTTTTTCTGCTCTTCTTTCATAATACTGAGATTGTGCATCTTGATTATGTTTGAATAACATTTCAGCTAATGCTCTATAGACTAAGTATCTGTGTGTATCGATAGGGCACTCAGGTTGGTCATAGTCGTCCGCTAGTAACATTGGGTATGATATATAACGTATGCAAATTGGAGTCGATGCTGTAGGTCTAGGAGTGAGTCTAACGCGCATTCGTGTAGTTATATCTGTTTTTAATCTGGGTATCATCAACAAGCGAGCAGCATTATTAATTGTTATCTTTGCTTGAGGCCAATCAGTTATGACTTCATCATCTTCAATTATAAACTCTGACCAAGTAAAATCTGTATCTAAGTCATCATATTTCATACCACTTAAGTCTCTGTAAAAGTTTTCTTCTTGAAGAGCACCGTTAATTGAAACAGATTTAATCTTAACATAAAACTTCTTTCTTAATCCAGCAATACCATACTGTCTAGTATCTTGAGTTAAAAACTTAGGTACAGTTCCTACTTCAGTTAAGTCAAGAGTGAAAGGGTCCGACATTGGTCCTTCAATTCCGTGCCAAAAATATGACATAGCAAACTCATACTTACCTACCGGCCAACCGCCAGAACCACCGCCTGAGACTGTAACAACTGTAAAGTCTTTTGTTGAACGAGGTACAAAATGAGTAACATCTTGCCAACCGTTTGGAGTTTGGTCATACACAACAAACTGAGTTGGAGTACCAGTAATGTCAAGACGATAGAATAGTTGTTCATCATCTGACCTAGTTAAATTATATATATGCCCTAAAGAGTTCCCTAAACCTGAACCGGTTTCTTGGGTATTACGTATTCCAACAGATAATATCTGTGCGCAATCTTTTGGCATGTTTAAGTATCTTTCAAATGCAACACCAGTAATTGTCTGTGCTACACCGCCTGTTCCTACCCAATCAACGTGGGAAGCATTACCGCTAACCTTTGATACGAGAGCAGAATTTTGTAATTCGTCAAGTTTATCAATAGAATATATACCGTTATTCTGTGCATTTGGGCTGCCTGTAATAGATAATAGGTTGCCTTCATGATTGAGTTGTCCTGAGCGATATCCTTGTCCGATACCCGTTGTACTATTAACCTGTAGTATTTCATTTTGAAAATAACCATTGACTGAGCGAGGGCTAATTAGTAAGTCTGCTTGTGTAGCATCTGGTGTGGTATATACATCGAGTGTCTTTTGACAAAACGTCCATGGCTGTAACATATAAAAATCTAGATATGTTTCGTTAATAATACGATTCATTTCCAGATTATACGCTGAAACATTTGGACTGTAATCGAGGATTGAACCAATCATCTCTCTCATTTCTTTCAGATTCATTTATCTCTCCATAAAAAAAGGGCCCACCCAAAGAGAGTGGGCCCAATTCTGATTAAGTCAATTTATTACTAGTAGTTGTTAAGAACGAAAACTCTAGAAGTAGTATCACCAGTTTGTGCTTCCATTGCGATAGCAACGATAACAGGCATTGATAGTACTGTTCCAGTTGTAGTTCCAGTTCCGTCACCAAGGTCAGTTCTGTAAGAAGGAGCTTTTTCAAGTTTCCCTGCAGAAGAAACAACGAGAGCATCACCAGCGGCGATAGCAACAACGTCGCCTTTTGTCTTGGCTTCTTCAACGATACCACGAATGGTAACATCGATGAAGGTATTGATAGCACCAGCAGAGACTGCAATTCCAACAGGAATATAATCAGCAGCATCACCTTCGGATACGCACATTGCGCGCAGTCCGTTGTTGGCTTGACTTACGTCCAAAGATACTGTCGCTCCGGCTGAAATAGCCTCACCGCATCTGAACGTTTCAATTTGTTGTCTGTTCGAGACTTGACTTGAATCTTCACCGACATCGCTTTCATCGACCGCAAAGAGTTTTTGTATTAGTGTATTAGTAGCCATTTTGTTATACTCCTATAAATTATGGTGTGAATGATTCAGCATCTGTCATTACGCCTTGAGAAGCGAGATGAGAGAAATAAACTTGCATACGGGTGTAGATATTGGCTGAGCGTGAAGCGTATCCTGAGATACTTTCAAAGTCTTCCATTTCAAACTGAGCAGCACTATCGAAAGCAATCTTCATGTACTTAGAGTTCAAGAAGTAAGCAGAGATAATTTCATTACCAACAGGCAATGTACCATCAGCACGCTGAACACTTGCACCCAAGAATGGAGTTGCACAAACTAAAGCACCGTTAAATGCTAAAGCAAGACGACCACCGTCAAGTACTTTTTCGTCAATGTATCTTTCTTGATTTTGCAGAACACCTTTATAAGACTTATAAAAGTCAGGAGAGCAAAGAATCAAGTCAGGAGCACTTCCGTCTGGAGTGTTCAATTGACAATCGATGTACAATTCAGTCATCTTAGCGACATCCAAATCATTAGCAGCATCAACGAATTGATTGTTCAAGCGAGGGAATGTTGCTTTAGACAACCCACCAATACTTGTACCAGCTACTTGAGAGCCAAATGCGATGTTATCAAAGAATCCGTTAGTAGCGTTTCCACCAGAACCGGTTCCACCATCTGCTGCTGAAAGACCATTAAATGTATTTAAGTTAGTCAGAACTGAAGATGAGTTAGTCAAGATTTGCTTTTCAACTTCTCGTTTAAGAGCGCCCATGACTGATTTCATTCGTGCTTCAGCGATGTCGATGATTGCTCGTTCGCCTTTGTTCGAAAGTTCTTCTGATTTAGTGATTACAATAGGAGCAACAAAGTCGCACCATTCAAATGAAGCAACACGCAAAGCGTCTTTAACTGCTAAATTGACGGGCTCGTATCCTGAGTCCAATTGTGTTATTGAGGAATGTTCCTCGAGGATGAGAGGTACATCAAGTTTTTGTCCTCCATCATAAGTTTCTACTCCGCCACGTTCGCGCATCTTGTCTAAAAGAGGAGTTGCCTGATACAACTGGTCAATTTCCTCGTCTAAAAGAATACGGAGTGTAGAAGATAGAACATCGTTACTGATAGCCATTTTTATTCTCCGAATAAATATATTATTTTTGTTAGGGTTACCACCATCATTGGTGGATTTAATTTTTTACATCTGAATGGATTGTCCTAGTATAGGGTCCCAGTCAGCTTGTCCTTTCCAGATGCGCGAAAAGGGGCTCTATACTATACCAATTTTTTTCATTTTGATTTATTATTCTTTAACCAACTATAAATCTCATGACCTTTTTTCAAGTGTGCAGGTATTTTCTGTACATCACGAACACTACCGTTACTAAGTTTAAGTCCAACTGCTCTCATTCTGTCTTGTCTAGCACTTAACTCTTGTTTGAGTTTAGAGTTTTCCGCAACTGATGATTTACCTTTGACAATAAAATAAGCATCTTCAAGAGAAATACTTTCGTTAGTTTTAAGTAACGCTGCAATTGGTTCTTTGTAATCCATCAAGTCAGGATGCTCTGTTTTAAACTGAGTTAGTTCTGCACGCTTACGCATTTGAAACTGTTCCTCTTGTACAGGCTGCATCATATCTTGGAGACGTCTAGCGACCTCTTGTTCGATTCTCTTTTCAAAAGATGAGGTATCATACGGGTCTAGTTCAACTGTATCCGCATTCGCCGCCTCACTAATCTTAGTATTGAACGCATCATTCTCAGCCATACTCTTTCGAACTGACTCAAGTTGCTTTCGCTCTTTACTTAACTCTTGTGTTTTGCGTGTATAGTCTGCTCTAAGATTTGACAATAACTTTTGTGCGTCTTCAGGAAGTTCTTTGACTACTCTATTATAATCTATTCCTTTATGACCACCTTCGTCTAGTCCATCTATTTCGCTGAGAGTCTCAACAGTCATAGTCTCTGGAGTTACATGTGGGCCATTCTTTACTTGGTCCAACGCTTCAGCAACTCTATCTCGACCTTGATAAGACTTTTTAACTGTCTTATTAACATCTACGACTTGTTCTGTTACAACGTCAGTCCCACCGGTTTCCACTACTACTTCTGCGCTTGGGTTGCTGATTGTTTCACTCATTGTTTAATCTCCTACATTCGCGCCATAAATAACGCATTGGTGTCAGACTCGCTGACGGGGTTAGTTGATGAGACGTTGGTATCTCCACCACTCATCTCTGTTACTGGTACAGACATCTCTTCTTGATAATCTCCCATACCTTGAGGCTTGTTTAAGAAGGCTTTAAATGCTTTGTCCATTGCTAGCGCATTTAATTTACCTGCCATCATTTTCAAGTCATCATCGGTTCGTGCAATTGGGTCAAACAATTTATCATCAATCATAGCATCTTCTGCTGCAATTGAAACCATAGTAAGTTGTTTAACGAACTCCGGTGGTAGTATTTCACTTCCACTTTCGAACTTAGGATATTCAGGTGCTCTAAATATTTTAAGTACTTGATTAAGCGCATCGACTGTTTTATTCAGCATACGTTCTGAGTACTCTCCTGTTACTTGCATTTCTTCTTCTTCTTGTATATCTAGTAATTCTGCCTCTTCCAGCATTTGGTTTTCTAGCATCGCAGTATCCTGAAGTGCTTCCATATCCATCTGGTTCATTGGCATATCTTTTTCTTCCATTGTAGTTCTCCTTAAGAAGGTAATATTGACTGGAGGTTATTAGGTCCAATCGGCTGTGTTAATTGTTGTGCCTCAACGGCGTCAGGTTGTATTGCTGAACCAGAAGCAGTTGCTTTCGCTGCTGATACGGCTCTTTGTTCTTGCTCTTTGGCTTGGTTAGCATCTTCAACGAAAGACTCAGGTAATCCTAGTGACCTAACTAATTCAGTTAATAGAGTACTTCCAGGCACGCCAAGCGCTTGTAGTGTAGGTATAGACTGTATAAACTCACGCTTACGAACTGATTCGCTGAGAGGAGTCATTGCTTGGTCTTGTGCAAAGATAACCCAGTTTTCAATTAAATCTTCTTTCGTTACAGTTACTACTTCATTATCAATTACGATTGTGTCTGTGATATCCTCTTCATCTAGATACATAACCAACATATCAATATAGACATCGGCAATTCTTTCAATTGTTGAATCTCTTTCTCTAGCAAGTCTTCCAATCTCTGAAGAAGAATAAGCAGCAAGAGCAGCAATCTCAGTTGCTGAAGAGCGAGATGATTCTCCCCTAGTGAAAGGAGCAAGGATACTTCCTTTGTCTTTATCTCTTTGGACTTGGTCATAATATACTTGAAGTTCTGGAGGAGTCGGATTCTGTGGCATTGCTCTGATTGCTCCAGCCAAATCGTCATCATCGACTTCAATAAACAAACCATCGATACCACTCGTGACTTGAGCCATTGACTCTTCATCGAATGTACCTCTCTTAACTATATATTGTCTAGATGCTTTACGAACAGCATTAGCCTGAAATGTACGTATTAAGTTTGTTTCATACAGTTGGTCGTATATTCTCTTCATTGATGAATAACCTTCCAAAGGTACATCAGGTTTGCGATTAAAGTAGAGAGGTACGATAGGTACTATGGCTTCACCAGTAGCATTACGAAAAGGAATTATCTCTTCAAACAAAAACTTATCACCTCCGGAATACTGAGGCGACCAGAATATAATTCTATCTGCTACTAAATCATAAAACTCTACTATCTCTATATATCTAAACATCTCTTCTTGTTCATAACCAGCATTTGTACCACCTGAGTCATAAGCATTATACTGGTCAAAGTAGTTTTCTCTCTGAACAGCCTCATATTGCTTGTTACCAAACTTTTGTTTTGCTTCATGAACTGGTAGATAGTAACGATGACCAATGAATCTCATATCCTTGTGGTGTTTAACGTCTCTATCTAGGATAACATCCCAACAGTTAATCGAAGTTAAATCTACTCTTTTATAAACATCCGGTGAATTAACAGGAATTAGTTTCATAAACGAGCAAGGATATATAAGTGCTAAGCGAGAAGCATCTTCAAGTTGCTCTCTATTACCAACTAGAAAATCATTTGCTAGTGCTTGTGCTTTACGAGGGTTACCTCTACCTCTTAATCCTCTTTTAATAATGACACCAGGATTGCGACTGAATAGTGAAGCAATGTATGACTCAATGTAGCCATAACCGTCTGAAGTCTGTATTGTTATTTGTGAATCGTTGTTGATTCTTTCTTTGTCCCAAAAGTCAGTATCATACGCAGACTTGTATTGGAATAATTCTCTTTTCTTATCCTGCCAATACGCATCATGTGTCTCTAGTATCGTTTTGATTGTTGCTGGTCTAATCCTATAACTCATTGACCTCTTCTCCTAAATGGTAACGGACCGTTCGAACGAATACGTCTCGCTTTTGTTTTGTTAATAAAGTCTTCCATAAGCGCTAAGCGTACTCCGTAGATGGATGGTGCCGGGCGTAACTTCGCACCCCATAATGCTAGAGCGAACGAAAACAATAAGTCGTCGTTTTGTCCTTTGGGATGGTGTGGCGCTCCACCTTCGTTTGTAAGTGTGTTTCGAATTTCTGACCATAGTTTTTCTTCTAGTATCGATATTGTACCATCGCATAATAATTCACGCAGGTTGTCATAGATACCCAATTTATTTTCTTTTCTAGTATGCCAATTCTTTTCCTTCTCATTTTTATATAAATTACTGGTACCAAACTCTTCAAGTCTGTATATAACAAGAGAGCCCGGGCCATTTGCTTCAACGATTGTATATGGCTCACAAAATGTCCAGTATATATCCCATATTTTATCTGCAAAGTTCTGAGGTAATACTGTATTAGAGCGATAATGATAGACTGGTTGTAAGGTTGTACTGGATACTACTGTGATGGCGCTGTAATCTTTACCAGTACCGTGGGCTACATCAACACCCATAACATATTTCTCTCCATCAACTACATCACAGTAATAGTATTCACTACCACTTTCGCTCTGTAACACTTCACAACCATCTACAATATCAATAGGGAAGAATAAAGGAGATGAAGATGCAAATGCTTCTGCTACCGATGTAGGAAACTCTCTTCGAAACTTCTCTAAACCCATTGACTGTATCTGAGTACGACGCCAATATAACTGTGCTTTAGAAAGATTTAATTCTTTAAGCATACCAAGTTCAGACTCATCCATATCAGGTACGCTAGATTGATGAAACTGAGACTTTAACTTATATACTGAGTGTTCATACCAAGGAAAGAAACATAGATGCCAGCCGTTGTTTGGAGCATCCATACATAGTCTGTGATACTTATCTCCAGGCCCATCGGGTGTTGTTTCGATGATAATCTGTCCGTTACCACAAGACGCGATTGTGTTCGCTAGTAAGTCGTCTTGGTCGTCGAAGAATGCAAACTCACTAATGTGGGCCGATGAAAAAGTAAATGAACGAGTCGCACCTGCTTTTCCACCACCTGTGAATGCTCTAAGTTCTGCTTTAGTATCGGAAAACTTAAGGGTTCGCTGAGTGGATTTGGACAACTTCCTTTGCAGTGGCTTTGGCAAACATAGATAGAATGATTTGTCCATTGAGTGTAAGTGGTCGGCTGAATCTCTTGTGTAAGAAATAATTGCGTGTCTTGTAGGTTCTTGTTCGACATATTGTTTCCATAAAAAATAGGCACGGATTAATGTACTACAACCTATCTGACGTGCCTTACATACTACGATACGGTTATGAGTCATCAGCGCATCCAATAACTCATCTTGCTCTCGATTAAGTTTAAAGGGTAACAGTTTGCCCTTCTCTTTATCAAACACTTTTAAAAACTTAAAGAAGATTCTTGGGTCTTCTGCTATCTTTTGCATGACTGCTAGTTTAGTCAATGTATTACTCCTTATGGATTAATCTTCTTTGTTGCTAACTAGTTTAAGTATTTCAGACATATCTTCATTTCCAAACTCTGCTCTATACTTAGATAAAACCTGTAAGAGTTCCATGAATGTACGCGGAGATGCTTTCCAGTCTTCAATCTCGTTATTCTTAACTGCCATCAACATTATGTTTTTAACAATACCTTCGAAGTCTCCATCATTGATACACTTCTTTAGTCTCTGCTTATAACCTGTATTACTACTCATTTTTCTACTCCTAGAATTTTTTTTAATCTTTTAATTGCTAGGCCCTTTTTCTTATATACAGTGCTTACTACTACACCAAGTTCATCTGCACATTGCTGAAGAGTCCAACCTTCCATAAAATACCACCAAATAATTTTTTGTTCATCGTCTGGTAATAGATGAAGACATTGATGTATCTCCCCCATAAAGTCCCTTTTTTCTTCTTCTGGCTCTCCATCAATCTTTCTATTCATCTCATCAGTTGGGTCATATACCATACCTCGCTTATGAGCAATCCATTCGAACAAACCTGCTTTGCCAGTTGTCCAGTGCTTACGATTCCATCTACGGTCTAGTTGTTTCTGTGTTTTAATTTTACCTTTCAAAGTCAATACTCCTCAGATTAGTCATACACTTACGTATGATATTACAGATTGCTGCTTTCTGATAAAGTGTTTTGGTTAGTCCTTCATGATAAACTATCTCTGCTATTTGCTCGAGAGAACGGTCGAACTCTGTATTTAAACAATTGACTGAGAAAGGTATCTTGTTCATTCCTGGTTTCCAACCTACACTTCGCAATCTTTTCAATTCTTTATTTGCTGCTATTAAACTCATTCTACTTCCAACCTTAAATTAAATGCCCATGTACCTTTCTCATAATGCTTCTGTGCTGCGATACGCCGTACCTGACAGTCATCATCGTACAGTATGCCGTTCATTGAATCACATACGGATGCAAACACGTTCTGTAAGTCACGTACTCTCTTATCGCCCCATATACACTCTACCTTTAAATAGTATTGTCTATCAGTTGGCCAGTCTTGCATATGCTCTACTTCCCACGCTTGTCTTGCTTCCCAAGCTAACTGAGATAAATATATTTCAAAGTCTTTTACATCTGCTGTCTTATACATACGGCGTGTCTTAGTATTAAACTTCATATTATTTTTTTTGGAAGGTATTTTTTTATACCCATCAATTTCAATTACAAACATCTAACTCTCCTGTATTCTGCTAGGTTCTGAAGGAAGTGTTGTTTCATTGTAGAATCTAATACGCCTAAGTATGTATTATGGTCTTCTTCATCATCTTGCTCTTCCCATACTTCAAACCAATAATGCATATGCTGAATAAATAAATCATAGATGCTATACCACTGCTCTGGCGTACAGTCTGCGTACTCAATAAACTCTTCACTTTCTTCATCATACAAACCTAGCGAATCTACAATCTGTTCCCAGTTACAATCATCATAGAGAATGTCATCAATGAATATATCCATACCACAAACCCAACCAGGAAACAGTTCCCATCGTAATCCATTTGTAGTAACATCAAAAGCACGAATAGGATTTCTCAAACAGTAGTTAATCTTCTCTCCAGCATTCATTGCTAGTCTCCATTTAGGTTTGCTTTATATCTATAACTATACTCCAAGTTTTCTTTTTGTTAATTTATTTTTATTTATTTTCGTTTTATTTTTACGAGGGTTTCCACTCTACTATACCCTATAGACTAGAAGTGTCAAGGATGGGCCCTACCGGTGTCTTCAGCGCATTGCTAATCATTTCCTATGGTAACACACGGGGTATAGGGTAAGATGCGAAGGATGTATGACCTCTGTCTCTTATTCTTTTCATTTACAAGGGATAGGCTACTGTGTTGCTCGTCGTTACAAACGGAGGACTGATGCTAACTGTCGTATCATCCTATACGTTGGACTGACGGCATACACTAAACTGGGAGAGGACTGAGGTATATGCGTGTGGTAGGTATTGTCTCTATCTCTATTCATTCTCTTCTTTGTCGCGCAAGTTAGGGGTAGCAGTTTATTCTGTCTTATCCTTCTTATCTTTGTCGCGCGCGGACTGAGTCGAATTAGAATTGAACAATCGCATATCTCACCGTATAATATCTATATACAACTTCACCACTAATAACCGAGATAGGACAGAGACTATGCTAGCGAACTGCCGGACTTACGCAAGACCTGATGGACTGAACCAACACGACATACCATCATTACCCATTACAACCCAACACCGTAAGCTGAGAGATAAGCATGCTCAAAGCTCTACACCAATACGTCGTGAGGACTCGTGAGGATGGATTATAACCGTAACTTTACCACTATAGGGAAGTATATAATAATACTTAGTTAGAATAGAGGGCAGAGGATTAGTTTTACTAGGACTTTACGCGAGTTCTAATGCTCTTCGTTATTTAGTTATCCTCTAACCCTATGTTTTTTTATAGACCTAACAACCAATAGACCCTCCCTCAGACCTCATTACACTGAATAGATAGGACTTTACGCACGATATCACCGCAATTATTATGACAATAAGCGCAAATATATTTGAACTTTCTATCCTTACAGCATACTTATATATAGCAAACACACACATAATAAGCATAAACTTTATCTAACTTTACCACTAATAATGTTTTACAATGATGATATGCAGAGTATAATATACTTATAATAAACAAACAAACAATGATAACTTCACCACTAATAAGATGATACAAACAAGAGAGAACAAATGACTACAATAAAGATTGGACTGCAATGGGATATAGACTTCCGGAATCTAGAGTTCGAACCAAACTTTGATTCTGAATTATACTGGGATTACTGTGATAAGATTGGACTGCCTGTTGATTTTGAAATAGATATAGGCAAATGGGTAATGATATGTATTTCATTGAACAGACCTGAACTCACAGCGTTTTGGGGAAAAGACTTTGATGAAGACATAGCAGAAGAATTACTGCACGAATACTATGAGAATATATATCAGCAAGAAATCTTATCTTGTATTCATATAAACATAGACCAAGAAATCATAGACTGCAGTCCAAAAGTAAATATGCGACTAAGACAAACAGACAAATAAACAAACAAACAAGCAAGGATAATAAAATGAACTCACTCAATATAGAATTAGAATGGAATACAATAACGGGAATATTAGCACGAGAAGCAGAAGATGGCGGCGTATATGAAATCGTCTGCGAGCAGGCTGGATTACCAATGGACATTGATATAGATATGGCTGAATGGATTAGAATATGTATTGTTCAGAACTCACCGCAATACTCTGCATTTTGGAACGAGCATTATAATAGCAAGATAGCACACCAAGTTCTACATAATTACTATCAGTCATTCCATCAATCAAAAGGTTATATTCTAGATAATATATACCTCAGCACACACAATCTATAGGAGAATACAATGTCATTTCAATTACAAACAATACAAGCCGGTTCTCTCATCCGATACACTAAGAATAATTATTATACTGGTGTCGTTATCTCTGTGTCTGAGCATAGAATATTAGAGAAAGCAAACACAACTCTCCATGGAATTACTCGCGAACGTTCTGCATATGATGTCGTTGTTCTGTTCGGCGCGAAACTAATGGAGACATCTATCTTTTTCCATCACAATTCTTATCAAGCTAATCCTTCTAAATGGACGATTGAAATAAATCCAGACAAAGACTTTGCTTTCGACTGGAAAGATAGAGAGATAGAGGTTATAGCATGAACATCAAAGACTGGATTACAAAGAGGATGGGCAGGTATTCTAAGGGTAAGGAAGCGTTGGTCGTATGTTATCTCGAAGTTTATCGCAAATGGCGTAGAAGACGGTGTGAGGCGTTCGCATATGCGCCAGTCAAAGAGTTGAAGAAGGCTTGTCATCATTACTTCAAATACAAAGACATATTTGTTTTGTCAGACTCTGACTCTTATAAAATGAGAGAGTCTTGTAAATGGATTCTGAAATGGACACCAGAGTTTGAAGACTTTGCTCGCACTCAGTTTCTTACATCAACTCCTCCTGATAACTATACTACCTCAAGAGAGACTGAACATAACATCAAGCGACTAACAAGACTTCTTCCACAGTTAGGTATGAATGGTAAAGACTGGGCTTCGATGGTAATACAGAATGATGGTGTCTCTACTGACTACTATTCGCCACGACCTTATCGTTTATATACTAACTCTATGTCTATTCAGTATGTGTCGCGAGTTGATAGAAAGTTATTGATACCTCATTGGCATGACTACGATTTCAAGAACTGTCATTGGTCTATCTTCATACAGACATTCAACATCGATAAAGAATACAGAGATTTTCTAGAACTAATGTTGTTAGATTCAGATGCGTTCATGCAGAAAGTATGTGAAGAGAGTGGGAATGATTACGGGATAATGAAGTCTCGCCGAAACTCTATACTCTATGGTTCAAAGTCTGGAACTGGTAGCAAAACTCTAAACACACTGAGAGATTATCATCAACGTTATCTAGCTGAGTCAGGTAAAGATGCGTCTAAACTATTCTATGCTTTGTCTCGATATGAAGCGTTGATGTTAGATATCTGTCGCGAACTTGACCCTAACTGGAAGCTACTAATGTATGATGGTTGGATGACTGAAACACACATTGATATTGCTATGTTTGAAGAAGCAATATATGAAAGATTAAAAATAAAAATAATAATTACAAATAAATAATGTTTAGTATAATACTTATACATATAGGAGAAAATAAAACATGACTAAAAAAACAAAGAAAATGGTATTGAAACTACCAAAGATATCTTCATCTATCTATCAACAATCATTTGAAGACTTGATGCAAGACTTAGACAAGAAGAATGAAGTCGTAACAATAGACGTAGGTTGTAACGTTATCATTGAGACATCTGCAGGTTGTTACAACACACACGTAGTATCTATCGATGAAGAGTTCAACCTTATCACAGTCGTTGATGGAGACACTAACAAGCGTTACTTCTGGGATGAGACACCGGACATTAGATTATTCGAGTCTGAACCTGATACTGTAACAGGACTAACATCACTAGAAACAATTACTAATATTACAGTTTGTGTTGAAGCAACTGAAGAATCGGGAGAATAGATGTGGGACAATGGAAAGACGATGTCAAATATGGCACGAGTATGGAACAGTTTGTATGTAACGAACTCAACAAGCGGATACCACACTGGAAAGTAGAGAGTTGGGGTGGTAAAGATATGCCTGACTTCAAATGTCAAATAGGTTATGGCGAAATCAAATCATATAATGACTGGTATAGATTACCAATGATTGAATACTCAAACCAAACTACTAATAAGAAATCAGGTTGGGTAACTGATACTATGATAAACATAATGGTTGTCAATCACGGTGAGTGGCTTCATCTCTATAACGCTAGCAAACTAAGATACTGTTGTGCTGAAGGAGAGTTTGCTTGGCATTACAAAGACGTCAAGCAAGGAGACTTAGATTCATATAAGAATATGAAGTTCCTAAAAGTCTGGCAAGCTAGCACACTACACGAGCAACTACACATTGAAGATACAGACCCGTTACGTTGGGATTGTTCAAGGATAGAGGATAGAATCAATCCATACATTACATCTATCAGAAAAGATTGGACATCAATTGAAAATAAATGAAAATAGTTTTACAAAAACTCTAGTAAGGGTATAGTTATATATGACAACCTTGAATAAGTAATTCTTTATTAAAGGTATGTTCTCCTTGAAATTAGTTTGTTTTGAGCAGGGGTTTTGTTTGGCCCCTGCTCTTTTTTTTATAGAAAAGAAAACGAACACCAATCAGATTGATGCTCGCCGGAAGTCTCAAAGCAAGACTTTATTTTTCTTTATGGATGACGTCTTCTAAAACGTAGTAAGCCATCGCTAGTAAGTCTTCACCTAACTCTTTCTTTTCTGCCTCATCATATCCATCTTTTGAAAACCTAATTAGTTTCCATATTAGTTTTATAACTGATGGTGCGTGGGCTACGACTAGTTGTTCTGGTGTTTTGTCTGACATGAGACCTCCTACTTATTATCTAAAACTTTTTCTATGTAATGTAATCTGCTATCAATTTTGACAACAGCATCTTTAAATGACTCTAACTCTTTCTCTTGTAACTTTCTATCTTCCTTCATTTCATCTATCAACTGTAATATAATGTCTCGCTGAAACCCTACAAACAATCTCATGAAATATATACTAAGGAAGAACACGCCAGTTGCTGGACCAAGAGCCATAATCAAACTGGTATTTGAAAACAATTCTTCCATCTTATAACTCCTTTAAATAAAGAGCGGATGAGCCGAAGCCCACCCACTCAGAGGGATTATGCGATGTAGAACACACGAAGTGATTCGCCGGAAGGAATAGCAGCACCAAAAGTAACAGCAGACTTTCCACCAGTTCCGCCTGTCAAAGACAAGGAGAATTGGTCCAAACCACTAGGGCTTGAAGCAACTTGCTCAATAGCCATTCCGTTACGGAACAACATGATTTGGGCAAACTGAGATGGAACAGTTGAAGTCAAGTCAAATGCAGTCAATGAACCGTTTGGAGACAGCGCATCAACTTTAGTAGCGAACGATACTTTAGCAGCAGATACAGAAGCATCAGCCAACTTAGTATTTGATACAGCACCATTGTTGATTTTATCTTCAACGACAGCATTAGTAGCAAGTTGTCCAGCACCAATTCCAGTATCAGCAACCTTCAATCCAGAAGCGCCTTTAGCAAGAGTTGCCCCATCAAGATTTACATCTAATGTTTGGCCAGCAGAACCGTTGTAAGGGCTACCGATTGCAAGTCCTTGTCCAGCAGCAAGAGCATCAAGGTTTGCACCCAACGCTTTTCCAGAGATAGTTGAACTAGCAAGTTTAGCATTACCGATTGCACCGTTAGCAATGTAGATACCATCAGCATCTTTAGTGATTGAACCACCAGACTCAGACTTAATTTTCAAGTCAAGTTTGTTGGCACTGAATTGCATACCTGGATTGGTTGCTAAATCAACAGCAATTACATCCGGGTCAGCATCAGTAATAACGATACCATCACCACCAGAAAATTCATCTGGTACTTTTGAATCAACGTATGCTTTAGTAGCAGCGTGTGCTCCAGCAGAAGGGGTTGCGACGGATACGACACCTGACGAAAAGTCATATGTTGCGGTCTCATCAATTTGAGCAGGTCCAATGGTATTATTTAATACCTGATTTCCTCTAATTTGTATAGCCATTTATAAGCTCCTTATTATTGTTTTATGATTGGTGAATAAATCACCGTGAGTGAATCTCCCGTCAACGGCGTCATGGAGATTTCGAAGGTGGTGTTCGATGTTACTGTAATGTCTGAACCACCAGGTGGTCCTTGAAATAATCCATTGAGATATACGAATAGACGTACGTCTTGAAACTCTTCCGACACTGTGAATGAAACTCGAACTCCGTTTATTTGATTTGATAAATCTTCCGCTAATAAATCTGAACCCTGTGTGGGGATGAACGGTCCAATGAAGGCAACTTCTCCAGGCATACTTCACCTCCTCATTCATACCACGCGATTTGAACCTCTGAGACTGTGAATGTTCCTGTGTTTGTTTTACAGAACAGATACAACTCATCAGTCGCTGCCGCGTGAAAGATATCAACTTTGAATACAACAGATAGAGTAGCATCAGCGATGCTATTTTCAAGAGTATCTTGTGAAGGAGGTAATAACAATTCTGTTCCCTCGACGTCTCCATATCCTTTAAGAATAACACTGGTTGCTCCATTCGATATCGTCCCTTTCAATCTTATCAGTTGTATGTTCCCACTATATATCCTTCGCGTCCTAGTATTGCTAGCCGAACCTCCGTCTTTAACATCAGCATTCAGTTTAACTGCAATATATTTAGCGCTATCATATGTGGTTGTAAATTCTACGTTGCTCGGGTTTTTAATCCGATGTACGTAATGGCCACTTGCTCCCATCATCTTCTCCTACAGGGCTTCTATACTATCCCTTATTTCTTTCGTTTAATTGATTTCTTTTTCTTAGATTTCTTCTTTCGTTTAGTTGCTGCATTTATTTTCTTACCTGCTTTGACTGCAGTCTTGTATGCTTTGCTTCCTTTCTTAGCCATTGGTCTGCCAGACTTTCTCTTTTTCCGAATGTTATCCCACAGTCCTTTCTTTTTCTTCTTCATTATTTCCTCCTTTGTTTGCGGGCTACTCCGCCTTTTGTTCCTGTTGTTTTCTTCTTACCACCAGCACTCCATAAATCTTTGCATGCCCAATATGAAGCAGTTAGTTTTGATTTCTTTGTATCACACTTGTGTCTTGCTCGGAAAGACTTACGTGCTGGTTTGCTATAGTTGTGTCCATAACCTTTAGCACCGTAGTGTATGAGTTTCTTCGTACCACCTTCACTCGCTAACACCATCTTCTTTTTCTTCTTTTTGTAAGAAGGTACAGGCTTATTTGGTTTTAATCTTTTCTTTGCTTTAGATGCTTTACTCATTACAACACTTCGCGCAACAGCATAGTCTTTTATAACAGCCAGTACAGACTGAATCTAAGTATATCATTATGTTCTCTCCTTATAGTGGTGAAGTTAGGGTTTATTTAAACTCTTTCTCTTTGTCTTTGATTTGTCTTAGTTGTTCTCTGAATGCTCTGTATTTCATTTGCTCTTGCTTAGGAATAATTACCTCACGTTCTCTAACTAGTCCATAATCTATAGCACGCATAATTCCTTTTTCATCTGATTCGAAATGTAACATACCTTCACTGTCATCAATCCCCGATAGAGAATACATTGCTGAGTACTCACTAATCATTCTATTAACTCCAAGTACGTTTAGCTGAAACAAATCCCATTTATATCTATTATATCCTTCAGCATCTCTGAAATAAAATTGCTTACCACCTGCTGTTGCTTTGCCAGGTTTCATATCATCATCTGTTCGAACACCAAGATTGTAACGGTCATACATATAATATGGATTAGCACCTTGTGACTGTAACAAATTAATATATGTTGTCAATGCTCCTTCTTCTTTTATATCTTTTATTAAATTTTTCGGAGCAGTTCTTCTTCCTTGATACAACATAGGCAAAACAAAGTCAAGTGCTGGTATGTAAAGATATCTTTGCACTCCTCGTACAGCATCCTCAAAATCAGGCTTCTCGGCTATTCCAGACATTTGCCCATATAAACCCATCCCCAACTCTGACAAAGACGCTATAGTATTAACATACGGCGCTCTAACATACGCATACGATACACTCGGGTTTGTATTAGATACAGTACGCCAAACAGGTTCTATGTCTCTGTTACCTGCACCAAACCAAGTCTCTGTATTTCTCATCTGTTGTCTATTCCAGTTTGCTAGAGCCGCAACACGCTGAGCACCTTTTGGGTTCATCAGCGCTTTAAACATTTCAACAGAAGTTTGATACATAAATGAGAAGTATAAAGCAGCACGACCAACACCTTGTTTCATAAACTGAGGCATAGCACCATAGTCTAATACAACTCTTCTTGCTTGACTAGCCGCAGTGCGTACATCAGTACCTGACTGTAATGCTTTAATGAAGACTGCTTCTCTAAATGTTCTATCTAGATTATCAGACATTCTCATCCAAGGAGAAGTTCTACCCGGCAAAAACATATCTGCTAGATTCTTTGTTGAGGTGTTAAGTATCTTGCCTAACTTTGAAACCTCTTTTCCTCTTGGTCCTTGAGTAGCCATAGCATAAAGGTCATTACGAAAGTTAGGTCCCATATTAATACCAGCACTCGAAGAACCTAAGTTATACTGATTATATAAATCGAACAGTTGCTTGTTAGTATATCGTGTGCCTTCGAAGACGGTGTCTGGTGCTGTTGCTGCCAATGAACGTAATTGTCTATAAGGAGTTGAAGCGACTCGGCCAGTAGCCATAAAGCCTGCTTGCTTCATTACAGTTGTAATATACTTAGGATTAGTAACATATGTAATGAGTGGAGCAGTCATCTGATTTTCTAATAAGTATGTAGGATTAGGTAGTACTTTTCCACCGAGTTGTCCTGTACTCCAGTTACGTCTAAAGTTTTCTAGAGAATATGTTAAATAACTCATAGCATCAGTTACGTCTTGGTCGTATTTAGTTTTCTTTACTTTGTTTAAGTTACCCATAAAGACATCGTGTGAATTAACATCGCCAATCTGAGAGAGTACTTCTGATATTATTTTCTGTTCGTATGGATTTAAAAGAACATTCTGTAATTGTAATTCTTCAAACTGTAATCTCTTGGAAGATAATATCTCAGCCGCAGTAGCATCGCTTCTCAATCCAGTACCCTTCGCCATCGCTATTGCGTGTTCTACGTTACCGTCGGAGATTAGGTTATAATACACACGGGTCTGAGAGTAAGTGTTTTCTAACGCGGCCTTAGCAGCTTCTACCTCAGCAATAAACTTCTGAGCTAATACATCTTGTTGCGCAACACTTCTTTGTTTAGCGTCAGACATTCTAGTTTCATAGCGTGAATCTGCTGTTGCTTGTCTCTGTCTTGCTTTTGCTTGCGCATCCAAACTCTTTTTAGTCTGTGAAGTTCTTCCAATTCTGTATTCAAACTCAGCATCTGGAATAGGTCGTTGAGGAGGAGGATTGTTTGCACGGAAAGCCGCTTCATCAAATGGTTTCAGTTTCGGTCTAACCGGTATCTTCAAGTCTGATATCAACCCTTCTCTTAGTAATATGTTGGCAATGTGACTCATAGCAACTGAGTCATCCGGATGTTTAATCCTGATATCTAAAAACTCTTTTATTAATTTCTCTTGCTGTTGTACTGAATTAACTAATGGTCTCATCTCACCAGTCTTGGCGTCAGGTACTTTATAAGAAAGTGCTGTTGAGTTTTCAGGTAATACTTTTCGATACATAAAATTATCTTGTATTGCTTTGCTTACTTGTCCTCTCAGTTCCTTCTGTAACATAAAACCATTGAGTGCTTCATATCCTCTTAATGAACCAGTTCCACCTTCATTAACTTTACCAAAGATTTTAATTTCTGGAAACATACTAGTCATCTCATCAACATACTTAAAGTAACGATTGACATCAACTACAGTGTTACCTTGTACGTTATCAATGAAATCCATTATTGCTGACTCAGAAGAGAATGAACCGGCTCTATGAGCTAACATATCTTTAAGTGCTTGGTCTGCAATTGTAGTTCCTACATCATCTATTGTCGTAGTTGTTTTAATTAAATTAAACTGCATAGCATCTGTATTCATACGAAGGATATCAGAAAAGTCAAAACCAGCTGCTTGCAAAGAGAGAACACCAGAGTAAGAACGTTCTGCTGGAGACATCGCTGAAAACCCCATAGGATTAATATCCGCAGTTAGAGTTTGTGATACGTGTGACATAACATTTGAAGATGTCTTACCAGTTCGTGTAACTGCTTGATTAACTTGGTCAATGAAGTTAGCTGAATCAACTGTATTAACTCCAATGTCATCTAAGATTTTAGTATTCTTAGCAGTCTCTTCTATAAACTCTTTGCTGTATCTACCTATATATTGCTTGGCGTTACGAGCAAAAGCAGTAGCACCTTGTCTAATTTCTTTCTCAGCAAAGTTTGCCCAGTCTCTAGCAGGGCTTCTCTGCATAGGGTCAATTGTTGCTCGCTCAAGAAGGCCAACATCTTTCTTAACTTTAACTGTGTCCAACATACCAGTCTGAAATGCTTTCTCTTCCAATAATCTGCTATTGAGATAAGCAAACTCATTTGCACTAATCAAATCTCCATCAATCGATTTTTTAATAATGTCGTTAAGTAATACATCATTACCATTAACTTTAAATCCACCGGTATTCTCTACAAAATCAAACAGTTCATCAGAATTAACTAGTATTTTATCTTCAGCTACTCTTGAAACAAATCGATTACCTCCAGTTTCTGGATTTATAAAAAATTCTGAGAGTTCAGCGTTATTTGTTTTTAACCATTCTTCACTTACTAATACTCTATCAGTTAAACGTACGTAATCATCTAGCAACGTACCTCTCATAAGTTCTAGAACAGGCTGTCTTCCTTGTACAAGTCTAGCTTCTGTTGCTTGTATAAAGTCTGCAGATAAACCTGCGATGTCTTCAGAATCATCTAAACCTAATATCCTTGCTCCTCTTCTTCCTTTTATTACATCTATTTCATCGTTGATGGCATCATAGAAATTAACTTTTCTACCTTCTACAAACTGATTACGATTAGTATTTAATTCATCAGCAGTGTTACGTATCATTTTTGAGTCTGATTTTAAATAACCTTCGAACGTTTCACCAGCAAGTTGTGAGGAAAACCCATCAAACTTAATTTCATTAATTAATGTTTCGTCTAACATACTTGCAATAATTTCATCAGCCATATCTACATCATCAATACTACGTCTAACATCTAGTTCCAACATAGACTTTGATAAGTCATCACTGATAGTATTACTGAGTTTGCCTGTATCTTCAAAAGGCGTTTTAAAAGGATTATAGGTAGTACCAGCAACATCAGCGGCTTGTCTAACTCCAGTTAATCGATTAAGTCTAGCATTACGCAAAGCATTTGTAGCAGGTCCGGAAACAAAATCACCAGCAAACCGAATAGTCCCTAATCCTATATCTCCAGTCGCAAACGCTTTAACTGTAGAAGTTGTAAGTTTTCCTAACATAGGTTTTCCAGAAACTTTTGCTACAGCACTACCAATTGAACTTCCAACTTTAGTTCCTTTAGGTAATAAAGGTATAAACAACTCTGCAAAAGTACCAGCACCTACAAGATAATCAGCATATTCTGGAGATACATCAGCACCTACTACAGATTTAATACTAGCCAAATCATTACCAAGTCCGCGCATAGTTGCTGTCTCAACTAATATTTCTTTTAAGAATGCTGAAGGTAAGTCAATTAAATTAGCGGTTTCTGTAAGTTCAATTCTCTCAGCGGGCAACATTGTATCAAGTTCTTCCGATGGAGCATACGTATCGATAAGTCCTAAGTTTTCATACTGAGCCATAGCAGGATTAATAACTGCTCGTAAAACAAGATTGATATCTCTAAGTCCAGCCATAGCAGGAGTTTCTGTAATAGCATCAGGGTCAGGTGCAATGCCCATACGATAAAGTCTTTGTCTTGCTTCTGGGTCTTCGGCCGTTGTTAGTTGAGAGAATACATCACCAATACCTTTCATGATAGATTCACCAGTTGATAAATCTGGCTGAGGTAATGAGGTGTTTTCTAATACTGATTCGACTGTACCATCATACCAATCTTCAAGTGCTAGTTGTTCTTTAAACTCTGATGAGAACTTATGTAAGTCTTTTATTTTTTCTTGTACTAAAACGCGAGAATAATTTTGTGCTGACTTATTTGCTTCTGCTAAGTCTTCATCTAGATTATCTAGTTCCGCTTCATCTAGTCCAAATGTAAGTTGGCTTGGGTCAATACCTTGTGGTTTATACAAGACTTTTTTAAACTCAAGTTCTGACATCTCATTAAAGTTTTCTAAGTATGCTTCCCACTCTCCACCAAAACCATCTTCAGATTCATAATCAAACAAAACTTCTTCAGCACGCTCTACCCACATTCGTCTTTGAGCATCTTGTGCTCGAGCATCTTCACCAGTAACCATAACTTGAGGTAATAACGCTTGTGCAAATGCTTCTGTCAAAGACATTTCTTTTATGGCTTCAGGTCTTTGTTGTAACATACCAACTGGAGTACTTGTTTTTTTCGAAGTAAATCTTTCTGGCGCTCTTGCTCCACGAGGTCCTGTTAAACCATAAAACTCAGAGCGTGCTTTCTGTTGAGCAGTCTCTAATCCTGACTCTGCCACTTGTGATTCTAGTCTTGCTTGTGAATAATCTAATAACTGAATATCATATTGTGCTTGGTCAAACATACTATCATAGTCTATTCTAGCAGTACCACCTAACTCATATTCTTTATCTTTAAGTATGATAGGTCCGTTAGCATTTTCAAACTCTATTCGAAACTGAGTATTTAATTCATCTTCGTCTGGATATTGTTGTCCTTTAAAATAATCAACTGCTGTTGTATATCCTTCTCTTTGTGCTTCATCTAATATTACTGGGTCCATATTCAAAAACATATCAGTGCGCTCAGCGTCCATCAATGCCCTTTCTTTAGACAGTGTATCTGTAGGCGTGGTAACATCCGTTCCAACCCCAAAAGGGTTCTCATCGACGTCTATGATTGCTTCATCCGCGTAGTTATATATGCTCATAGCCTGTTGCAAAAATCCTTCTGCAGACTCTATATCTTCTGTTAGCAAAGAATCATAGTACGCTCTATCTTCTTCATTTAATCTATCTATATCTAATTCATTTGGCTTAGCCATCTTCGTCTTCTCCTAACTTTACCACTATAAGGAAGTGTATATATTACTTAGTGTTGCTTGCTTCATTAAGAAGTTTTAACAATTGCTTATCATACGCTATCTGTGCTTCATCTATCATTGCCTGGTTCATTGATTTACCACCAACTGTTTCAACAAAGATAGGATTACCGGCTTCATCATAAGTCTGTACAGCATAATTATATGATTTAGTATTTAAAAGCGGTTCATTCAATCCAACTCTAATTTCACTTAAGTCAATTGCAGGTACTTCTGTTACAGGTACTGAAGGATTTACTAATCCACCGCTCTCATCAAAGATAACATCTTCTTGATTAGGAGTTTCAATTACAGTTTCTTCTACCTCAACCTTATCTTTACCTCTTGTTCGGCTAGCAAAGAAGTCTTTAATACCTTCACGTGCTGCTTCCAATGGGTCTAAGTTAATAATGTCATCATCTTTTGTATCCTCTACAGGATTAGGTACCTTTTCTTCTTTCATAGGTTTAATATTTTTACCACCTAGATTTTGCATCTGTACCTGCATAGCAATACCTAGTGCTTCTCTTGCTTTATCAGGGTCATCTGGATAGATAGAATTAACTAACTCAGCAGGGTCAATCATTTGGCCATTGGTTCCGGCTTGTACAATTGTGTCAATAGTAGAAAATAGTTGTTCATCGCTAGTATAGTTACCAGAGAAATAATCTTTAACTCGTCTATCATTAGGTTTAACTG
>Ga0075444_10000281_pt1 | contig 30165 bp, 15 predicted proteins | sample CoawatmetaG01DNA_FD_76836 | JGI IMG/M metagenome (GOLD analysis project Ga0075444, IMG submission 76836) | Marine microbial communities from the West Antarctic Peninsula - Coastal water metaG017-DNA | ecosystem: Environmental > Aquatic > Marine > Coastal | place: Atlantic Ocean: West Antarctic... | reverse complement strand
GGAATGGAGATTTACTCCAATATTGAAAAAAGATTAAATTAATCTAACTGTAGATGCGGTCGCTCTACGGAGCGATCGTAAACTACAAACTAAAAAGAAATTATGGCGGTAAGCGTAGATACAGTATATCAAAAAGTTTTGGCGTTAGCCAACAAAGAACAGAGAGGTTATATAACACCTCAAGAATATAATCTGCTAGCCAACCAAGCGCAGCTACTTATATTTGAGCAATATTTCTATGATATTGATGCTGCTTACGACCAACAAGCTGGTAACTCAGGTGAGTACAGTGATAGAATAGATACTATACAAGAAAAAATAGCACCGTTTGAAAACAATGGTACCGTAGTAGCCTCTGTGGTCACGGGTACAGCTATAGCAACTTTACCAGCAGGTATTCACAAACTAGGAACTGTATTTCGTACTTCATCAAACAACATTGTAGAGAGAGTGGACGCTAGTGAAATTAATATGATGGAGCAAACAGCTTTGTATGCACCAACAGCCGCTAGAAGTGTTTATGTAAGAAGATCACCAACAACAATACAGTTGTACCCTATAACCCCTAATATCGCAACTTCTAGTACGGGTATTGTAACGTTTAACTCTATCAACAAGCCATTACAAGCCATTTGGGGATATGTTGTGGTTAACGAACAAGCGTTATACGACGCAACATTATCTGTTGATTTTGATTTACACCCATCAGAAGAAAGCGAATTAGTTTATAAAATTCTAGAATTAAGTGGTATTACTTTGAATAAACCAGGTTTAGTTCAAATAGCAACAAGTGAAGAAACTGCAATGCAACAACTAAAACAATAATAAATGGCATTAATAACGCAAACAGGACAACAGTACTACTCAACAGCGTCTCCAAAACCATTTGGTGATTACCAGTTTATATCACTTGAACACGTTATAAATCAATTTATAATTGCTTACGTTGGTGAGAATAAGATAATATCAAAGATAAAGAGAACTGACGTGGCTTTCCACGCTATGCGAGCTTTACAAGAATTATCATTCGACACTTTTAAATCAATCAAATCGCAAGAGATAGAACTGCCAACATCATTAACAATGATACTACCACAGGATTACGTGAACTACGTTAAGTTTACGTGGAGCGACGCTTCTGGAATAGAGCACGTTATATATCCAGCTGCAAAAACGTCAAACCCCCGAAACCCAAGCCAAAACGCTGATGGTTCGTTTGTTTTTGACCACAATGCTGATGGTGATACTTTGGATGGTGGTGAAACAGAGTTGGCTTATACACCGCAATCAACTACAAACGCAAGTTTTACTGTTGACCCATCAAACACCTCTACCAGCAGCGACGCTAATGACGAGATAATAGCTGGCATGAACGGGCAAAGGTATGGTATTGATCCTCAATACGCTCAGTCTAATGGTTCGTTTTTTATAGATGAAAATACAGGTTTAGTACATTTTAGCTCTAATATATCTGGAAAAACTGTGATAATAAAATACATAAGCGATAGCCTAGGTACCGATGCTGAAATGAAGGTTCACAAGTTCGCTGAAGAAGCAATGTATAAGCATATAGCCCACGCTATTCTAGCAACTAGATCCAATGTCCAAGAATACATAGTTGCACGATTCAAGAAAGAAAGATTTGCTGAAACAAGAAAAGCAAAATTAAGATTATCAAACATTAAATTAGAAGAACTTACTCAAATTTTAAGAGGTAAATCGAAACAAATAAAACACTAGTATATGCCAGAGTTGAAGCGTAATTTTACCGCGGGTCGTATGAACAAGGACCTTGACGAGAGAATGGTACCTAATGGAGAGTATAGGGATGCACTAAATATTGAGGTTAACACCTCGGAAGGATCCAACGTCGGAACAGTACAAACATTGAAAGGTAACACGGCTTTAACTTCATTGTTTAGCCCGTCAGCGGTTTGCGTGGGTACAATTGCAGATGAAAAAAATAACAAAGTCTATTGGTTTGTTCATGATGCAGCTAAGAATGAAGACGCTAGTACAACACAATCATTTGTCACACAAGGTGGTGATAACGGCGACGGCAGCACCAAAACAATAACCCACAATATATACTCTGATTATATAATGGAGTATGACGAAAGCGAGCCGGATTTAACTAAAGCCATTAAGTATGTTTTAGTAGAACACTATAAAGTAGAAACCACCGCTAGTAATGATGCTCATGCTAGCCCCAGCGACCACCAACACATAAGTAACTTAAACAACTCTACTCCAACCGACAATAGATTAACCGGGATTCAGGTTGGGATGGACTTTTGGCCACACCCTCAGAGAAAAACTACTGTAATAAAAATAGAACAAGACGACACTAGCACTTGGAATGGTTGGAGAATATACACTGAAAAACTAGCCACAGATCCTGGTTACTCCGTACTTAGCAGCGTGGATGCGGGAGACGATATAAGGTTTGAATTACCAAAAAATAAAAGAATATTAGGTTTTGAAAACTTTGTAAAAGAAAATCCTGGTAAAGTTATTACTGGGATAAATATAATTGACGATCTTTTATTTTGGACAGATGGTTTGACAGAACCTAAAAAAATTAATATCAAAAGATGTATATATGGTAGCCAACAGCTAGACCCAGTTTTATATCCATCTGGTACCAGGGCTTTTCCAACACTCTTGGTTGTAAATGGAGAACAACCTTCGGCTGCCAACGGTAGACTTGGAGCCTATGACTCAGTGCTCAAACACACATTTTTATCGTACCAACATACTACGGTAATTAAAAAGTCTCCAATAGACCCTCTGACACTAACCATGTCAAACACAACCAGGCCTGATCAAGATCCACAGGATGGTTTGGTTAATATAAATACTGAAATTCACATTCCCTTAACTCAGGATTTCTTTTTTGACGTAGATGGAAAAAGGCTACAAAGCGGCGAAGAGACACCCCAGATAACATTTTCAACCGCTATGGACTGGGGGGTTGGAGACACTATTGAGTGGTTTCCTGAAGACGATGATGCTGGGTTTAGTAACGAGGTTATAGCCGTGTTAATAGTGGAATCTATATTAAACGGTGATACATTTACGTTTGAAGTGCAATCAATAAACCCTTTGCTAATTAAACCCTATACAGATTTTAGAGTAAGACTGCAGCAAGATGATCCTTTGTTTGAATTTAAGTTTCCTAGATTTGCTTACAGATGGAAATATGAAGATGGTGAGTATTCTTGTTATTCTCCTTTTTCAGACGTAGCATTTTTACCAGAAGAATTTGATTACTTCCCTAAGAAAGGCCATAATCTTGGCATGACAAATAATTTAAGGTATTTAGTTTTATCCGGTTTCAAACCTAGAACAATGCCATTGGATGTTGTTGACATTGACATTTTATACAAAGAATCAAACTCTCCAAACGTTTACACGGTAGACACTATTAAAGCGCCTAGTAAAAGAGTAGATTACTTAGGCACGGATAACTATAGCGTGGTCGGTGCTCACGCTTGGTTTGGTAGAATTAAGGCCATTACTCAGGGACTCACTGGATTTGTTGAGGTACCAACAACGCTAACCACGCTACCTTATTTAGTAGCATTGTCCGCACTAACCGGTGCAAATACTAATGATTTTTTCACATTAGAAGACGACTTTTCAAACATCAATATGAAAATTGGCGATGTTATTACACTAGGAACTCTTGGTAACGCTGGCTCCGGAACACTTAGGGTGTCTGGAATGCAGTCTACAACAATACCAGGTTACTGGGTTGGTACACTGGCTTATGTACCTGCACAAGAAGTGTCTCAAATATCAATAACACATACTACTAGTTTAGGGGTAGTTACAGATATAACAATGTCACCTACGCCTACTTGGTTATTTGCCGGCAACTCCGTCACATTTAAGAGAAGCATAGCTAAAAAACCCGCTGTATATGTAGGCGATCCAACAGGTTCCCTGCAGGTTAAAACAGATATGATCCATGCTACCGTTCCTTCAAATCAATTACTAAGGCCTTACGATAATGTACCTAAGTCTGCTTTAGCTCAAGAAATCACGGGTAATCGAGTGGTATATGGAAACTACGTACAGAACTATAACTTAACCGACGTTGCTAACGAGTTAACCAAAGTCTCTTTTATAACAAAACTACACTCTAGAAGTAATATTAGAAGTAACGTGCGGTATGACGATAGAACCGCTTTGGTAAACCAAAACACTGGGGCTTTACTAGACTGGTATGATCCAATCAATGCTATTAACCCAGTACCGGCTTTCCCAGAAAGATCTTTAAAGTCATTAAGAGACTACCAAATTGGAGTTGTGTACATGGATGAGTTTGGCAGACAAACACCTATACAAACACATTCCAGCGCTGTAAAGCGTATACCCAAGTCCCAAGCAGACAAATATAATTCTTTACGAATAAAATTAGATCCAGAAGAATCAACGTTTCCAGAGTGGGCAACTCACTTTAAATTTTATATCAAGGAAAACGCTAATGAATATCACAATCTTGCTATGGATCGTTTTTATGATGCTGAAGATGGTAACGTTTGGTTGTCTTTTCCATCAGCTGAAAGAGACAAAGTTGATGAAGAGACTTTTTTGATATTAAAAAAACAACACGATAATGATGATTTCGTTCAAGCGAAAGCTAGATATAAAATATTAGCTATAGAAAACGAAGCACCATTATATGTAAAAACAAAAAGAGTACCTTACGGGATAATTTCACCTCCTTACTCTGCAACTGGGTTTCCGAAAATAGATGGTATAACTATAGATGTACCTAATAGTTTTTTTACCGGCACTAACCTTTCGCCGATGCTAACTGAAACGTCGGTTGAAAAGGTTGTTAGGATATCAAACACGCACAACCAATCAAGATGGTATGACATTGCTTCTATAACATCAGTTGGTAGTTATAAGAAAATCACACTAGCTAAGCGAATGGGCGTTGATGTTGCCTTCACCACCATCGACAACACATCTACCGGTAATATAATTCCAGGTGGTGTTTCTCTTGAACTTGCTAAAAAAGAAATAAAAATCTTACCAGAGTTTGGTGGTAGATTTTTTGTTAAAATTCACAAAGACAATACTTTTGAAGAAAATATTCAAGCCAACGCTCCGGATAGACACTTTGTAGTAACAATGACCATGAATCTTGGTGGTGATAATACTAGCAGCGCAGTAGCATCTGGCGTCTACTGGGGCCATGGGAAGGATTTTTGGCAAGATGACACTTCTAATGGAAGCGCTTGGTGGATTGACAGCTTGAAGGGTGTTGGAATCCACCTAAACCAAAACCCACCAGGCGGTAGCCAAGGTCAAGGGGATGATTTTAGTCAAGGTATGGGACATATAACCTCTGGTAATACCAGTGCACCATATTATTGGGTAGGCGCGGATTCTGAAGAATCTCTTGATATGTCGATCACATGGCTTAAAGGAGATAAGAATTCGCATTGGGGAATAAAATTTCATAGTCACGCAAGGCGGCATGAGGCTAGTAAACTTGAAAATCCAGGGACATTATTTAGGTTTAAAGGTAACAAAACAATATACAGGATAACAGGGAGTAGACACTTCGCGGTAGAAAATTGGAAAAAGAAATCAGGTAACAACAACTGGGGTAGTATTAGTGGCCAAGAGTACGAAACCAACTCTAATCATAGAGAAAAATGGAGAGTTGAATTCAAGCCTAAACTAGGCGCAACAGGTCTTGATGCAATGGGTCAAGAAATTGAAGTACCCTACAACCCATTTACAGAGCATTATGAAGGTGACACGAGGACCGACCAGTGGCAAAAAGGCAGTCTCGACTCCACTAGTAAAAATAAAAGGAGAACTATAGAGTTTGTGGAAGAAATGGCAGCTGAAGAAGCTTATAGCAGTGATAACCCGGCTATATGGGAAACCGAACCTAAAGAAAATATTGATGTTGATATTTACAACGAAGCAAGTGCGGGGTTACCGATAAAAAAAGAGCTTGATACTTATAGAAACGAAATTTATAAAACCAACTGGCATACAAGTTCCAACGCTTTAAGTTATTATAATTGTTTTTCTTTTGCGAATGGGGTTGAATCTAATAGAGTTAGAGATGACTTTAACGCCGTTACAATAGACAAAGGACCAAAAGCCTCAACGGTCTTAGCACAACAATACAAAGAAGAGCATAGAAAATCAGGTTTAATATACTCGGGTATATACAACTCTACAAGCGGAGTCAACAACTTAAACCAGTTTATACAAGCTGAAAAAATAACAAAAGATATAAACCCGACTTATGGTAGTATACAAAAGCTATATTCAAAAGATACTAATTTAATAACATTTTGTGAAGATAGAATAATCAAAGTATTAGCAAACAAAGATGCTTTGTTTAATGCTGATGGTAACTCTAACGTAACATCGACAAACAACGTTTTAGGCGCTGCAACACCTTATATTGGGGATTATGGTATATCTACCCATCCAGAATCTTTTGCTGTAGATCAGCATAGAGCTTATTTTACAGATAAATCTAGAGGGGTTGTTTTAAGATTATCACAACAAGGTTTAACGCCAATATCTGAAATGGGTATGAGAGATTATTTTAAAGATGTGTTTAGAGCAACAAATATAAACCTGCTTGGTAGCTACGATTCAAACAAAAAGTTATATAATCTAACAATGAGAGCGGCCACCTCTGATACGACTATAACAGCGGTTCCAACAGTTTTAACTGGTACCGGAACTGATTTCATAGATTTTGCCGACGCTAATATAATTGGTTACATTCCTTTTGATCATGGTGGTTTCCCTGGATCAAATGGCGATGGAACTGGTCCTTTTTACACTGGGTCTTCTGTTCCTTACGCTTACGGTGTTATTGGTAACCCAAGCACCACATTTACTAACAACAACGGAAGTAGCGTTCAAACCTTCGGTCAATACAACGCTAATAACGAACCATCAGCTGGTGGTTCTGGTGGTGGTTACGGTCCTAATGTCACTCAAATCCACCTACCTGCTATGGATTGGTATAGCGCAGCTATAGCCACTAGAATGAACGCTTTAATCGATGCGCTTAATAACTGCCCTAACGGAGATGTGTATTTACACGTTCAGATACAAGCCAGTGGTGATAATACCACGGAGGAGATGCCGTTAATCTATCAATCCACGGGGTTCCCGATAGTAACCTTTAAAGTAAACTCAATAAACTTCACTGGCACAAGGTATGAGTTAGGTGTAGCTTATTTTTCAGGGCTACATGGGGGTAATATAGATTCTTACTACTTTTGGTATTCAACTAGCGGCTGTGATATTAGCGGCGGTGGAGACTCTACTTTAGATTCAAGTGCGAACACTAGTGATTTAGGTTACACTGAAACTACGGTTAGTTTTAGTGAAGATTCAAAAGGTTGGCCTAGCTTTAAGTCTTGGCTACAAAAAACTGGCGTTAGTATTAATGATAAGTATTTTACTTTTGCAAGTGGAGAGCTGTACCAACATCACCGCAATGAAACTAGAAATAACTTTTACGGAGCACAATACCCTTCAACATTATGCTTGCTGTTTAACGACATGTCTGATAGTGTTAAGAATTTTAGCTCACTAAGCTACGAGGGTAGCCAAAGCAAGGTAGATGCTCTCTTAAGTTATCAAAACACCGCTGGTGCTACAATAAACCAAGACGAATACTACAATCTAACAAGTAAACCAGGTTGGTTTGCAGAGTCTATAACAACAGATCTAGAAGCTGGGCAAATACCTGAGTTTAGAGAAAAAGAAGGAAAGTGGTTTAATTTTATAAAAGGTAGCAAAGTTAATAACCTGGCAAATTTAGACGTAAAACAATTTTCAACACAAGGAATAGGTAGATTGTCTGCTATTTCAGTTACAGTACCTGCTCCAGCGGTATCAAACACATTAACAGTCCAAGATGTTGGCGACATAGATTAAAATAAAACATGGCAAATAACTATACAACATCAACACCAACAACTTTAGAGCTTCAAGGGGACAACGTTCAAACCGGTACAATACCCCTTACTTATGATATTGTAATAACGCCAAGTTTAAACCACGTTATTAAGGCTGTTGATTTCCACATAGGAGATGCTCTTGGTACTACCGGGCAACTACCAACAGAAGTTACAACGGTTTCTTTTGCAGATACAACCACAGCTGGTACGATTGGTAATTTAGTTGTGGCAACCGTTACCTTGGCTCAATGGTACACCATGGGAGGTTTACCCGCGACAATTGAGGTGGATATAGATGGTAAATCGTCACCAACTGTTTTGACAAGACTTTCGTTTACAACTTCAGGTAATATTGTAGGCAGAAGTAAAGGTCAATTTACCACCGCAACAGGCGTAACGCTGGTTACTGGGGTGACGAGTGGTGAAGTGGTAGATAATGAGTATTTTGTAGATATACCCGCAAATTCTCAAGCGTTAGTAGCGCGTTATTCAATCAATACTACAGTAGAGAACGAGGGTTATTACCCTAGCCAACCTCAATATGAAATTATTTCATCTGACCCATCTAGGTGGAGTGCTGAAGTTTCAAAGATATCCTACGCAACAGCTCATGATACTTTCCAAAAGGAAGATAACGGTCAACTTGTTATTTGGGATATAAACTTTTACTATGACATGGGTGACTCGGCAGTACCTTTGTCTGAAGGAAATTCTATAATAATGACAACAGTCGCTCCTACGGATTTTGGACTTCCATTTAAAAGCATTGACAGGGTTGGTTTTGATGGATATAACGACCAAGGAATACTACCCTCAACAGAAATTGACTTATCATTAAGTGTGAGGGGTTCTCTGGATGCAGCTTATGACGTACTTGTCATGGATGACAATGGTTTATCTTATGATTTTACATCAAACACATTTACTAGATCTCTAACCAAGTTAAGCGAACAGAAAATCGGAACCAATCCTTTTCCATCTGCTAATCTAAATCCAACAGTAGGATCCCCCGCGTCTAGAGCAAACAATCATAAGATAACGGTACCCGCTTATAATGAAAAAGTTGCATTAAATAAATTCATAACAACTACAGTCACCCCAACAGGAGACACTTCATCTAACTCTATTATAAAATCCTCAGATCCACGCATAATAACTTTAAACCAATTTGGTGAAGTTGACTCCACTATAGCCGTGACACCAGCTACTGATGGCGTTGCCGCTACATCACCTGCTTTATTACGTTTTCAAAATAAAACCCCGCTATCCTACCCAACAATATTTAACCCAACAGATTTTCCATTGTTATCTACGGCTAATAATAGTTATTTTAATATTTCAACACCGCTATCTTACACTGTTAATGGTACTGTTAGTAGTGCGAGTACTGTAAACATAACTTTATCCGCAACAGCTGCTAGTTTAAAACTACAGGTTGGAGATTCTGTTACAGGGACTAACGTTGGTACAGCGAGAACTATAGTAACAATAGCAGATCCAGATGCCAATGTTATAGTTTTAAGCGCTGTAGATGGCACTGCTAGTGGAACCCTAGTGTTTACTAGAAACGTTGGTATATCTAGACAACCTTTAGCCACTGATTTTCTATGTAGTATTACAAACGCGTATTATTCTGCCAACTACCCTAGTTACATTGCTGTCGGGCAATCAGGCAGCAGCTCTATTGCACACGTTAATAAGTCTATTACAGTTCAAGTCAACAGCGGTAATAACAGTTATTCAACCTACAACAATCAAACAGTTCAAAGCCCGTCAATAGTTGGATATCCAACTGTAATTAGCGGTGGTGGATCCCCTCACCTAGTATTATCAAGCCCTCAAATCTGGCAGGATGGGGAAACACTAACATTTTCCAATGCAATGAGTGATTGGGAAATTTTAGACATAAGTGTCTCTGGCGCTGGTACCGCTGATTGCAAGTTAAACGTAGAGGGATATGTAAATAGAGTTGGTTATGCTAATATTACCGAAAGCTTAATACTTCAAAACTTTATAACATCATATGTAGCACCTGTTGCTACAGCTCAAGCAGTTGATTGTCCTCTTGGTGGGAGTATAAAAGTGTTTCCAGTAGCCGTTAGTCATACTAGTATCTTAACAGTAGCCACGGTTGGTGGGAGATCTTTATCAACAACAATCAGTAGCGATGGATCATACCTGCTGTATATCGCCCCAGCAACTGGTGCAACAGAAACTATTTCTTACACTGTTAACGATGGAATAAATACAAGCGCGGCTTCAGCTAACATAGTAGTAACTCTAACATAATAAAACATGCCTACAGCAACTTTAACATTTACACTACCAATTCAAACATCAGTGCAAACCGGTGATTTAATACTTTATTGTGGTCCTACTACCGTGGCTTCGTTTGGAACCGCAGCACAATCAGATGTGGTTTTGTTTGGCACTTGTCTTACTGTTGCAGCTAGTAGACTATCAATGACCGTGGATCACGACACTACCACTATCCCACCAACGGCTTCAAGTTTTATATTGTTTAGCAAGGATAAATATTCGAACCCAAGTGGTTTGTTGGGTTATTTTGCCAAAGTGTGTTTTAAAAACACTTCTACACCGAAGCTGAGTTGTTTGGTATAAATGCTGACGTATTTGCGAGTAGTAAATAACATGTGTAAACTGTGACTATATAAGCATAAATTGATTAAATGCCTGATAGACAAGAAATAATAAAAAAAGAAAACCAACTACAAGCTAGAAGTAAAATCTTAGATATACAAGATGCTCTATTAGAGCTAGTAGATGGAGAAAACATTGTAAAGGGTGATACAGATATATTTCCATTAAAACACACTTTTACAGATGGTATATACATAAGACAAATGTCTATGAAAAAAGACTCGTTCGTAGTGGGTAAGATACACAGGCATAACCATGTTTGGTTTTTGCTGACGGGTAGTATATCTGTGGCAGACGAAAATAACACAGTAGAACACATAGCCCCTTGTTATGTAGAAGCGCCGAGTGGGTCAAAGAGAATGATATACGCGCAAGAAGATTCAGTTTGGGTTAACATACACGCTAATCCCACAAACACTAGGGATTTAAAAGAACTAGAAGAATTAATTATAGCAAAAGATTATGAAGAATTTAACGATAAAAAATAATATACTATGAGTTTTGTAATGGTAGGTATTGCGGTTGTTGGTGCTGGTGTTAAACTATACCAAGGATCAAAAGACCGTCAAGAAAGAAAAGATGCTCAGCAAGCCGCTAATAAAGAGCTGGCCTCTCAAAAGGCAAAGTTAAACGCACTAGACAGTAGTAATCCTTACGCTGACTTAGAAAATACATATGAAGATTTAACCGTGAACCAACTACAGTCAGACTATGAAACACAGCAAAATCAACAAAATCAAGCTAACACGCTACAATCGCTTCAAGGCGCGGCGGGTGGAAGTGGAATTGCTGGTTTAGCACAGCAAGTTATGAACCAAGGGCAGTTATCATCCCAAAGAACAGCAGCTGGTTTAGGCCAACAAGAGTCGGCTAACCAAAAAATGCAAGCGCAACAAGCTTCAACGCTTCAAAGCCAAGAAGCTCAAGGAAAACAATGGGTATACAATAAAAAACAAGAAGCTATAACTGGTCAATTATCATCTGCTAGAGCAGATAAGGCTTCTGCGGATGATGCTAGATCTGCCGCGGCAACACAAAACGCACAAGCAATTGGTGATATGGCAGGCGGGATTGGTGCTGGTGTTCAAGCAGGTATGCAGAACAACCAAAACACTGGTAATTGGAGAAAATCTAAATAAATAAATATGGCTAAAAAAGAAAATAAAAAACCAGCTTTAAAAGCAGCGGGCGATTATAGTATAGCTACAGGCTATGGCGGGAAGATTGCGGGCGCAAAAAGTGGCGTATACAAAGACTCTTATGATGCCGCTGGTGGTGGTAAGTATGGTAATGTTGGTGACCAAAACACTGGTTTTAGTGTTAATTGGTCTAAAGTTGATTATGGTAAATCGAAAATGGAGGAACTTATGAAAAATAAGGAAAACTATGATAGGGGTATAAAAGATAAGCCAGAAGAAGAAGTTGATCTAGAAAAAAATACTACAAAGAAAAAGGAAGAAGGCGTTGACAATAAAGGCTGTAAAATAGGTTTGGAAGAGTGGGATGAGGAAACACAAAGCTGTCAACCTACAGAAGAGCCAACTGGTCCTGGTCCTGTGGTTAAAGATGATGATGATGATGATGATGATGATGATCCTGTTGATCCACCTGTTGATGATCCTGTTGATCCAGTTAATCCTGTTGAGCTTAGTGAAAAAGAGTTGACATCAGACGTTTATAATGTAAAAACAGCTACCAAGCTTTCTTTAGCAAATCTTTTTAAAAATGGAAAAATAAAAAAGGGTAAACCGCAGTACTCTAAAGAAGTACAAGATAGAATGAAAGCTAACTTCCACTCGGCTCGAACCGAGATAACAAAATTAAAAAAGGATAAGAAAAACAGAAATAGTGAGGCATCAAAGAAAAAAATAGAAGAGTTAGAAAAAATAAAAGAAAAAAACAACCATAAAAACCGAAACACAAACTTACTAACAGTAACACTACCTAATGGGGAGAAAGAAGAGATGTCAGCTGAAACGTTTGAAACAGATTATGCTGATATGTTTGAGTTGAAAGACAAGGGTGGTAGAAAATATAAAGGAGGTTCAACTAGAGGCGGAAGAGATTATATGTCGCCCGTTACAAAAACCACAATGAACTTCAGATCACCATTTGCTAGGCGTGATAGAACCAATAAAAATCTACGTCAAAACTGGATACCACAACAAACACCGATGAATTACGGTAGCCCTTTACATCAAGAACAACCAATGGCACCGCCAAGTGGTGAACCACAACAGTTTGGAGACATCTGGGAGAAGGTAGGAGCTTATGGGAAAGATATGCCAGAAAAAGTTGACAAGTTCATTAAGCATGTTCGTTACAACCCTGAGGTTGATCTACCTATAAACTCTTTTCAAAACCAAGAATGGACTGGTATAGTCACTAAGTGGTTGCAAGGGCAAAAAGCTAGTATGGTAAAAGCTAGAAACAGTAAAAACAATGATGAGCAACAAAAAATAGCAGCATCTGTTAATGTTTTAATACAAGATATAACGGTTTACTCTGGTAAGTTTGAGGATTGGATAGCTAGAAACTCTGGAGACCAGGCAGAAGGTAATGCTGGTGGGTCTGTTGTTTCTGAAGGTTCTAAAAAAGACGAAAGATTTATTGGTAACATAACTTTTATGGGTGATAAAAACACAACTATAGCTGTTGGTGAAGATGGTAAGCTAGGTATAAAGTCATACGGCTTGGATGAAGTAAAATATATAGATGAATTAGATCAAGATGTTTTTGCTAAAGATGATGTTGGTTATGCGCAGTTTATAAAGATATCTGAAGAGCTACAAAAAAATGCTGAGCAAGGTAAACCACTAAACGAGAACGTTGTTAAAGGTAATGCTGATCAATTGCTAAAGAACAAAGATAGTGTACTGTCTTGGGCGTTTGACCCTTTATATGGACAATCTTGGCTGCAAGACTATGCCGCTGGAGATCCCAACGCAAACTTAGACGTGTTTATGCCAGAAAGCCCTAGCTTTGATATTGATTACTTAACAGATGAGCTACATGGTTGGTTATCGTCAAAACTTACTGAAGCTTACGAAAAAAATGTACCTCAAGAGCCAGAGAAACCAGGTGGAGCGGCACAAGGTATAATGGACAAGACTTTAACTGGTGTTGAAGAAGAAAAGAAAAATAAAGAAGGTGTGTATGCTGAGGGTGGAGAGCAACCACAAGGACCGCCACAAGAGGGGATGCCGCCACAAGGAGAACCAGTAGCACAAGCGCCTGAACAAGGAAGTCCTATGGGATACATTAGTAAAAGTCAAGATTTAATAAGAAAATATAGACAATTATAATATGAAATCAAATCCATTTTTGCAAATCGAAGATGACATCAAAGTTACCAAGGTTACTAACGTAGAGGATACTGCTAGTGAGGGCCCTAATAACTGTGTGGCTGGGAAGGAGATATGGGATCCTGTAACTAAAACATGCATACTCGATCCGGCTATTGCAATAGCGGAGAAGTACAAACAGGATGATTTCACAAAGAAGGTGGATCTGACCGATAAAGATCTTGCTAGCGATAAACTTTCTGAGGAAACTATCACTAACGTTCTTGATGATGGTACGCAGGATGATGCAAAGCAAACTATTAACGAGGAGCAAGGCTACTATAGCAAGTTACTGTTTGATAGTGAAAATATTCAAAACATAATGCAGAACTACCCAACATATATGAAGGGGCAACTGGAGTATACTTATAATGTTTTAGGTGAAAACGAACACCTAACAACAGCCGTACCTGCTAATGAAATAGAGAAATATGACATCAAAGTAGTTGAGGTGATTTTCAAAGATTTACTACCTAAAGGCACTACTACTGACAGTGTGAGAGACGAACTAGACACTATTATAAACTCTATTAGCCCAGGTGGTGAACTTAGTGGAGCTGCTTTTCACAAGTTAATGCGGGAAAATTTTATTAACGAAAATCCACTACTAGAGAGCTATATTAAAAAGCATAACCTAGACGAGGCTTATTACGAGAACTTTAACCAGTTAGCTAGGTTACAGTGCGCTATTAAAATGAACGCTAGGTATCAATCTTCCGATTCTGGGCGTAAGGTAAAGCCGTTAGGAGCAGACATACCAAGTGGCCCTGGTTCTGTTGGGGAGATGTGTGGTTTGTATGGTGCTGAGAAAATGAAAAACGTAGATATTTACTTTGCTATGCTGAGTCACTACAAAAGCAACGGCAACCTATCAAAGTATGGTGGGTTAACGGAAGATGTTAATGGTTTATCCGAGGGGGACGAGGGATACATAGAGACATTTGATTCTAATTTAACTCAATTTCCTGGTACTAAATTGTCAGACGAGCACTACGAGTATATGAAGGAGCTCAGCGATCCAAAACATCCAAAATACGGTTTTGATAAAAAAGAATCCTCCGTTCAAGTTGTTTATAACGCCCTCATGGAAAATGATTTAGAACGCTTAAGAACTAATCTTTTGATAGGGCCAGACGGAAAACCCATATATAAATCTCAAGAAGAGAAAATAATGCTAGACGAGTTTCTCTTATCTATCAATCCCAAGTATTTTAATAGATCCACATGGGCATACGCCGAACAGTTTAGCGCCACTTTACTAAAGGAAACGGTTATTAACGACAAAAGAGGAACGCTGTCCGCTGAAAGCTGGAAAGGGTTTAGTGTTAAGGAGAAACTAGATCATTTAACCGTGTACAAGGAGAGCCTCATAAAGGAGATTAATGCTAGTGAATATAAAGATGTTGAGATAATTTTAGATTATTTTGGGCTCAAAAAAGACGCGGAGGCTATTGAGGAGTTTCAAAAATATAGACAAGAGAAAACAAACTTAGTCGAGGGTTTGTTTGATCTTGAAGAGAGGCATTTTCCTCGTAAAAATAGTTTAGGAGAAACTGTATACCCAACAGATCCGCAGGATTTTGATAGGGGAGTGAAAGTGGGTATAGGAGAGTCGTTTTTTGAAGTCGCTGGGTTCCAAGAGTATCTTAAAAAAATTATTAATGAAGAAACACGGAAATGCTTAAAAAAGGGGAATTCAACCTTAACAGAATGTCAGGCTGGTGTTAGACAAAGTGTAATGGGCTCTAATAAAGATCCATATTGGAAAGAGTACATTGGTGATTTAGTAGGTGATGATGAGGAAAAAAGAGCGGAGCATTGGAATGCTTATTTAGATTGGACCAACAATGACAACCTTCAAGATTTTATGCTAGATAGTCAGTTGTTCCAACAACACTTAACAAACGCCGTAGTTACTATACAAAAAAACATGACAGATCAGTATGGCTCGGAGATGGAGCAGAGCTCTTTCATCAACATACTAGCCACTATCGGTGTTCCAGAAGTTATTGCTGATGAAATTACTAGTGGAATGGATGATATCAATTATTATCTTCAAAACTCCAAATGGGGTGACGATAACGTTGGGGCTCACTACGCATTGGGTTTAGATGGTGAAATTAGGTTTGTTAATAAAAATCCATTTGATCGTGATGAAAAAAATAATCCCTTAACTGGAACCAACGGAACACCACAGCAAGTTGGTAGTAGATGGTGTATAACACCACTGCAGAGGTTAGACGGATACTACGTTGATGATAACAACGATTTACAAAAAATGGATCTATCTAACGCTAAAATAGGTTTAGGGAAAGACGGTAATGTAGTTTTTGAAAACTATAAATACGGGCAGATTGACAAAGGTAATCTTACAGAGGTAGTTAAGCTTAAGGTAGAGACTTTTATTAAGGGTAGAGTGGTTTTATTAAGTAAAAAGCAAGACTCTCTATACGGTAAATATACTAAGAACGCTACGTTCGACGATAATGGTAACCTAACAAAAGGAAAGCAATTAACTAAAGGTGAGATGCAAGACTGGCAGGAAGAATTTGGCGAGAAGTTCCAGTTATTCAACAACATACAAGAAACTTTAGATCATATAAAAGTGTTAGACGGGGAGATCGTATTTATGGTTGATGGTAAGCCACAACAATTAAGCGAATCTTCTTTGGAGTACTACATAGGTATGGAGACTAGGTATAAGGAGTTAAAAGCTGAGCTAGTAACTGGGTCTGTAAGCGGTGTCGGTTCTCTTGGGATAATACAGGACTCTGCAATGCTACGACTGCAACGCATAATAACATCGATGAAGAACCTAAGCGGTGACCAAGAACATTTGAGAAATCAAATAAGCTCCACCGATAAAACGCTTAAACTGTTGGGTGACTTTAATCTCAACTTCAGTAGTTGGGATAAAATGACCGCCAACATGGCTATGGTATTTGGTTCTGTCATAACACCTCTTGGCTATGGTGAGTATGCTAGGAAATTACAAAAAGATTTTCAAAAAAACTATCCCCAAGCTTATAAATCCGAATGGGGAAGTACTAGTGCTTGGATCCAGAGTATGTTAGTGGAGAGTTCTGGGTCAGTATCTTTGTTTGCTGTAGCTGCAGGGCTAAGTATGGTTCCAGGCGGACAATACTTAGGCGCGTCTATATTCTTTGCGAGTGGAGCAGGTGGAACATATAATGACTTAACAACAGCAAAGATTGATGCGCAGGCGAAAATAAAAGGTATTAATGATATTTTAGATGCCTCTAATGATATATCCGACTCAGATCGATTAGCTTTACTTAGGGAGATCGAAGCAGCTGAGTCAGCTGCGAACCAAAGCGAATCTTCAATAATGTTTGCTGGTTTTTGTGCTGGTACCGTTGAGATGTTGTTTGAGAGGTATGTAACATTGCCTATACTAAAAGGGCCGTTTAAAGCTGGTGGTAAATTTGCTTCAAAGTGGAATAGTAAAAGTACCTGGCAAAAGGTTTTGAGTATAAGCGAGTACCAAGTTAAGACAAAGACGGCTGAGTTGGTGAGTGAAAATCTAACCACAATGGCAACTAATATCATTAACATTATTCAAACAGGAAATGGAAGTATTTGGGATGGTATACTCGACGACGACGGTATAGATTTTGATGCGCAGATGCAACTGCTTACCACAACACTATTAATATCTGGGGCTTCTGATATAAAAACATTTTCAAATATTGTCTCCGCTGAAATGTCCTCAAGCAAGGATAAAAAGAATAGATTAGACACCATGGATAGGTTGAAGGAAGTTACAGCTCAGCTAAAGACCATGACGATGAGCAAAATCAATGCTGTTGGTAAACCTACCTATACAGCCACTGAGCTCGCTGAGAAAATAAAAGAAAGAGAAGCGCTTCAGTATAAAATGGTTGTTCACACGGAGCAATCTATGAATAGATTGAAGTACTTAAACAGAGAGCAACTACTCGAGTTAGATGGATATGCCCAAAAGAAAAGGCTTTTGAACACGCAATTGTTTGAAGATGGTAGAACCAAGGATCCTAAAAACCCAAGCGTGATTAAGGCAAAGAATGAGATGGTTAAAAAAGTAGCTGATTTACAGGTGAAGATAAATGGGCTTATAGATGATGCTCTTCAATCTGCTAAGCCAAATATAGAAGGGGGAACAAAAAATGAATATGAAGTTAGAGACGAAGCTTCTTATTTACACGGGTTGTATTTAAGTAGTAACTCAAGGACACAAAAAACAATCGAGGAAAACGGTGGCCTTTACTTTGAGATAAACGAAGATAGCTACACATATGATGACAAGGGATTTCCTCTAGGTTTCAACAATAAAACAAAAGACAAGCTATTAGATCATTACAAAGAAGTTTTTAACGGTGATATCGCTAAAGCTACAGAGACGGTTAATGACTTGTTCTCAGCATCAATGAGTGGTAAGTTCGCGGCTAATATAGGTAAAGACGCTATAATGTTCACTACTACTGCTCTTAGAGCTATATTCAACACCCCTACTACGAGTGGAAAAACTGTATACACCTTGCAACAAGCTCAGGATGCCGCCGTCTCCGGATTGCATGAGGTGTTCCACGTTAATCACGCCCAAACAGAATTAAATGTAAAGGTTGGTGAAAAAGCTGACGGTAGCCCTATCTACGAAAAAATGACAGTATCAGATATAGTTAACACCGAGAAGGGGAAGCAGCACGCGGATATGGTTATCAATGAGATGGATGCCATGATGGATAAAGAATTTAACATTGAAGGGGACGAAACAGCCCAAGCTATATTAGCGCACTACAAAGCTAGGAGGAAAAGCTACAAAGAAAATAACAATGAGTTTGAGGTTGAGGAGGTTTTAAATATTATTGGTGATTTAATTGCTGTTGGGAATTTTGCAGGGGTTAAAGATAAATTTAAAACTTCTTCTGTATTAAAGTTAAGCAGCCTTAGTTTTGACACTGCATTTGGTCAATCTCTAAAAACGTTAATAAATGGGATGACTAGCAGATTGCTAGGTAAAGACCTGTTTAACCTCGGGCAGTTTGATAATGCTGAGCAGGTTTTTAATTATATAAACAGATTCTATAAAGCAAATCAAGGTAACAAAGACTTTAGCCTTATACAGCGAGCGGCTGGAGACGATCTTGATCCAACAACCCTGAAGTCATCGATGGGTGCTTATGAGTCAAGTAAGGCTGGGTTAATAGCAAAGAAAACTGCTATAGCCAATCAGTACGCTGAATTGAGGAAAGGTAAAAGTGTAAAGGAGCAAGCAGCTCTGATGAAGGAGTTTAATGAAAAAACAAAAGGCCTCACCAAACAGATAGATAAGATCAATAAGAATATAGAAACCTCAAATGCGAATGCTGAGACTATTAAGGTTATAAAGAGGGCTCAGATTGAATATGATAGAAGGGAGCAGGAGTTGTTGAGCGACAAAGCCATGCTTGAGGAGCATGGTGATCCAGACGGTAGGTTAAAGAAAATTAAAGAGGAGCTAGCAAACATGCCTATGAGTGACAGCCACAGGAGAGCTAAAGATGCTTTGGTGAAAAATAATGAGGGAATCATTTTTGATTTTATAAAAGCAAAGTACGACCCAACTGTATCTGGCGGTGCGACTAGAAGTGATTTCGAGAGCGCAACAATGGAGTATGTCGCTAAGATAATAAACAGATTTAAACCCAACGAGTTGGTTACAGATGTTAATGGTAAGAAACCTGGACCACCAGCAGACGCTGGGTACATACCTACAAATCCTGATTTTGGATATTATCTGCGAGATAGGTTGATAGTACAACAGTCTCTAGGTAACATCTTAAAGTTAGCTAAAGTTAATCTAGACATATCGGTTAATACCGTGTCATACGATGCCGATACTACGTATACTGATGACATCGAAGACACTGAGGGTTTTAACCCTGACGACATTACTGTTGGTGGTGGTGCTAATGTTGAGGTTAAGTCAAGTGACTTAAGAAAGACAATACCCACTATAGATGATAAAGCTAAGGCTAAGATAATAAAAACAGCCGCTGTTATTATTAAGGAAGAAGGGATAAAAGGAGATAAAAAGAAAACTAGACAGAAGGTACAAGACGCGTTTGCTAAAGCTTACAAAGAGTTAGTCATCAAAGGCGTGGGTACTCTTTACTTAAAAGATCCACTGAAACCTACTCAGAACCTAAAGGACGAAAATGGCAACCCAGTAATAAACCCTAAGTTTGAGAAGTACTTAAAAGACAACAAGAAACTGATAATTAGCATGTTGGCTATAAAGTACAAGAATAAGTTTAAGGAATTTTCTTTTCTAATAAAGAAAAGAGCTTCGGTTGAAGAAACAAATAACCTACAAGCTAACCCAGATTACAATGGGTTTATAGAGAGCACTACAGCTGGTAATAGTATATGGGGTATGGTTCAGTTTGACGACCCTAATGCTGACGGCTATATGACAGAGCAGGAGTTTTTAGACGTATTCTACGATCTTGGTAGTGATAATAGAAACGGCAAGACTAGGTACGATCGTCTCATGAGTAGTATAGCTGCTGAGCTAGGGCTTGACGCGTCTTTTGACGCTATAAAGGAGAACGACCCCACAAACATAGATAACTACTTCTCTTATTATGCTGAAATCGGAAAGCGAGATCCAAAGATAAAGTTTTCAAACAGTGGAGTAGACTTACGGTTTCCTGTTGACTATAATTGGAACAACTTTAACTCACGAATGAGCCAACTTTTTGCGGCTCTAAAGGGCAGAGACCACGTAGATTCAATAATATTAGATGTCGAAGATCCAAACTACATGACTATTAAGGGTTTTGAGGATACGTTTTTACCAGTTGAAGTTAGTGCCGCATATCACATAATCAGAGATATAGGTCCGGATATGCTAGACGAATCCTCCGTTAGGCTTAGATCTTCAATACTAGCTAATGAAAACACTCCGCAATGGCTTGTGGATAAGTTGACAGCGGTAGACTGGAGTAGCAGTAAGGAGATGAAAGACAGGAAGGCCAAGCAAGTTGCATCATTTTATGAGAACCACATTGGTAAGGAAATTGCCGAATACCTCGGGTATGACCTTGGTGGTTTCCACAACTCTGTAATGGATTCTGCTGAGAATAAAAAATTAAAAAATGGCGACGGGCTAGTTGTTGTAAAGGAAATACCTATATCCAAGGTGGATGGGAAGGAACTCAAAAATGAGTCTTTCTATGGAAAAATACCAACCAAGGAAGAACTGTCAAACATGACAGACGAAGAAATTGATGCTTTGGAGTTTGGTGTTTGGGATGTTGTTGGTTGGGAGTACATGCCAGGGGAAAACGCTTTTAGAAATGCAGATGGCGTATTCTCGGTGGATCCAGTTGGACAGCACAACGCTGACATAAGAAGTGGTGAGTACTATAAAGATCTAGAGCTTACTAAAAGTGCTACTCAGAATTCAACTAGTAATACAAAAGTTAAACTCGAGGATGTTCGGTTAATGAACAAAAGCCAAAAGCTGTTCAAGTCCATCGACGCTATACTAGTACAAGACATCTCAAGAGCTGAAAAGTTAATACTACTAGAGGTACTTGCTCCAGAAATAGCGGCAGCGAGTAAAGCCAATAGGGGTTTAGCCGCGGAAATTGTGGGTAACATGATCAATTCCGTTGCGGACGGGGATATGGATGCGGATGTATTCATATCTATACTGCAATCGCAAACAAACTTAGTTAAAGGCTTAAGAGCTTTATCGGGGTTAGATTTTGTCACTGTAACGGATGGTGCTCAAAACTCCAGGACATATGGCGAGCACATGGACCCCAATGTTAGGCTTATGATAAAACTTCAGGGGGTGATGATGGATGTTATAGAGTTTGACGACGCGGGGAATGCTATTGGGTTTAAGGATGGGGCGGATCCTGCTAGCGCTTTAGAAGCTGTATTTGCGGATCACACTCAATTCTACACAAATGCAGAGGTAAGTTTATCTATGGATAAACCAACAAGGTTTAATGAAAAACTAGTAAGAGGCTTGAAACCTCTACTATCACTGGGTTCAACTATTACTAAGAAAGATGGTGAAGAAGCATTGCTAGATCTAGCTGATAAGCTTGAAGATTTAGACAATGAGTACGCTGATGAAATAGCAAGTCATCTAAATATAGCTATTGAGGCTATGCAAGACGGATACGCTGCAAAAGCTACTCAAGCACTTAAGAGATTTAACAAAGCTTGTAAAGACATAAAAGATGGTAAAGGGTTAAATTTAAGTACTAGTGATTTAGCATTAGAAAGATTTAAGTTGTTGTCGAAAGAAGACCAAGCTAATGTATTTAGTTTTAGTGGAGAGACGCTATTAGAGAAGGTAAAAAGCTTAGAACTAGCTAAGATAGTGAAGGTGAATACCGCTGCTATAACCAAGAAAAACGAAGATGCTCGGGTAAAGGAAAATGACAACACTGTTAAAAGAGCTATTAAAACAGAGAAGTTATTGAATGGAGAGGGACAGGGTGCTAGTATTTTTGATTTTGATGGTACATTAGAAGAGGGTGGTAAAAATATAATCATCGCTACACACGTTGTTACCGGTGAAACAATAAATATATTATCTCATGATTTCCATAAGTTTGTAGCTGATCCTAAAAACAAAAACTTTGGGTATAATTTTGATGATTTCATCAACGTCAAAGAAAGTAAAAAAGGCCCAATGTTTCAGAAGTTCTTAAACCAGATAGATAAGTACGGTACTGATAACATACATATACTAACCGCTAGGCAACCTGGAGCAGCTTTAGCAATACAAATGTGGTTAAAGCAAAATGGAGTGAATTTGCCTTTGGAAAATATAACTGGGCTAGGTGTCTTGGGTCCAGATGGAAACCCAATTGTGGTTAGTGGAAAAGACAAAGCTAGTTGGATAGAGCAGAACCTAATATTAAACGGGTTTAACGATATATACTTTGTTGACGATGGACAGGCTATAGTAAACGATGTTAAGGATATGATGTTGAGATATCCGTCAAACATGATGATTGATGGTGGTAAGTCGGTTTTAGTTGACCCTGATTATGCAGATACACACGCTAAATACAGTGGGAGTTCTAACAGTGCTGTATTTAATGATTTTATAGAAGAAACCTCTGGGGTTGATGCTTCTAAAGTTTTTTCAGCGGCACAAGCTAGATTGCGTGGCAGTAAGGTTAGCGGTATAGATAACATTATACCATACTCGGCGGAGGATTTTAAAGGATTACTATATCAGTTCCTAGCGGACGGAGACCAAGGTGAATATCAGTTTAAATGGTTTTCTGAAAAATTAATAAAACCCTACTCAAGAGGAGAAATAGCTATATCAGCGGAGAAACAATTAGTAACAGGTCAATTTAAAAAATTACTAAGAGACATACCTAAGATTAGTAAAAAATTAAAAACTACTATAGGTAGAGAAGACGGCACGGATAGTAACTACACTTTGGATCACGCTGTACGCGTTTATCTTTGGTCGGAGGTAATGGGTATTGATATGGAAAAGCATGGTTTGTCAAAAAGAGATCAAAAGCTATTGGTTGATATAATTAAAAACGACGAGGAGATGATTGCTTTTGCTACACAGTTAAGCGCTATTTCTAATCAAGCAGATGGATATATCAAACCAGGTAAGTACTGGACTATAGAGAATATATCTAGCGATATAAATGACGTGATAAACGTTGTTGGGAGAGAAAAGCATTTAGCAGAGTTTCTTGAAAACAAAAATCAAGTGTTTTCTGAAGAAAACCTTAATAAAATAGAATCCATACACGGTACTAAATATAGAGAAGCGCTAGAGTTAATGCTTGATAGAATGGAGACTGGTAGCTCACAAGGTAAGAAAATGAAAAGCGGAGATAGAGTTACGGATATGTATAACAATTGGGTCAACAACTCTGTTGGAGCGGTTATGTTTTTAAATGGTAGATCAGCTGTGCTACAAACACTATCTACTTTTAACTACGTTAAATTAACGGGTCCAAACAACCCCGCGGCTGCGGCTAGTGCTTTCGCTAATCAACCTCAGTTTTGGGCTGATTTTACTGAGCTATGGAACTCTGACTACCTAGTGTCAAGAAGAACAGGTCAACAGCGTGGTATTAACGAGGCTGAATTATACGCTGCTATTGAAAAAGCTGATAACAAGCCAAAAGCAGCTATAGCATGGTTACTGAGTAAGGGGTTTTTGCCAACTCAGATAGCGGATAGTTTCGCTATTTGCTCGGGTGGTTCCACTTATGTTAGGAATTATACAAATACGGTATCTGACATGCTACTCGATTACAAAGCTAGTGGTGTGGATATTTCTTTGCTATTTGAGGCGCAAGACATTTTTACAGAAGAAGATTTAAAAATACACTTAAAGGGTAGGGACATAAATACATTAACGGAACAGGAGTTAGGGGAATTAGCAAAGAATATAGCTACTGAGAAATTTGTGCTAGAGACGGAATCAGGTCAGCAGTCCTCTAGACAAGATATGTTGTCTCAGCAACAAACGGGAGGCTTGGGTAGGTTGGTGCTAGCATTTAAAAATACTCCGATGCAGTATACTCGTAAAATCCTAAGAGCGTCGCAAGATCTTAAGAATGGTAGGGGTAATCCAGCCGAGCACATTGGGAAAATAGCTTATTATGGCGGTATACAAAATTTGATGTTTACTGGTTTGCAGCAAACTTTATTTGCATCACTCGGTGCTGACGACGAAGAGTGGGAGGAAAAAACGGATAACGTTGTTCAGAGTATGGTTGACAATATTTTAAACGGGATGGGATTGGGTGGAGTTATTGTTGTTACGGTTAAAAACGGTGTTTTAGAATACCAGCAGCAAGAGAAAAAAGGTTGGAATGCCGACCACACTTACACGATTCTCCAATTTGCAAACTTTTCTCCAACCATAGGTTCTAAACTTAGAAAGTTATACGGCGCAATAAAAGGGAAGCAGTACAATGAGGGAGCTATCGAGAAAATGGATCTATGGAACCCTCAAAACCCAGCTTGGGCTTCTGTAGCTAATTTAGTGTCTGCGCTGACAAATCTACCTGCTGATAGGCTTGTGAATAAAATGAATAATCTTTTTGCAATTTCTGCTGATGAAAACGAATGGTGGCAAAACTTATCACTACTACTGGGTTGGAACACTTGGGATCTTGGTGTAGAGACCGAAGCTAAGCTTATAAACAAAAAATTTAAGGAAGAGAAAATAATAGAGAAAAAAGAGGAGAAGAAGGAAGAGGCTCAAAAAGTAGTTGATGTAGTTGTAGAAGAAGAGGTTAAAAAAGAAGAAGAAGGCAAGGGCACCGATGTAAACACCTGTGCTGGCGCTGGGTCTGGTGGCGAAAGATGTAAAGTAAAAGTTGATAAAGCTGGTGATAAATGTCAATACCACGCTTCTAAAAAAGAAAAGGCAAAAATGAAAAAATGTGGACACATATATGATAAAGGCCCTAAAAAAGGCAAGGGATGTGGCAACTTTGCCGTTAACGATGCTGGAAGATGTAATGTGGCACAACACCAACCAAAAAAATAGTAAACAATTCAAAAAATAAGTGATAATATAAAGATGGTGAAAAGACTAATAATACTGCTCTTACTAGTTTCAAACATAGTAACAGCTCAAACATTTGATAATGAAGACTTTAAGAAACTATTTAAGTTCTCTACGTTTTATGCCGCGGTAAACGGAGGTACATCACTTTCTGATGTAGATGTTTTTTCTGTAAACAACGGGTTATCAACACAAACAATTTCAACTCCTTACGATTATAATTTCGCAATAGGACTACGTAAAATAGCTAGATTCGGTTACGAAAACAAAGCGCAAACTTTTTATGATGGTACTGAGACGAATTACAGTGATGCAGCCATTGTAGGTAAGTCAAGAGGGGTTGAATACTTATTCGAGATAGACTACAAAAGACAAGAGGGCAAAAACTACATGGATCAACACCATTTTATTAGATACAGCTCTGATGATGGTTGCCCAGACGAGTTGTGTATAAACTTTTTTGCTTTAAAAGTAGAATACTTGGAAGATGGATTTGCTGATATTAAATACTTTGAAGCATCGGAAAGATATAGGGTTAGAAAAAGCAGAAACTTATCGTGGAATATTGGCGCTGCTCACAGGCTTGCTGAACCTTATGGTTATAATGCACTAGACGAGTGGATGTTAGATAATGGAGATATTCATTACACTTATTTAGCTCTACAAGAAGGTTATACTGTTGATATACAAAACAGCGAGTACTTCTCCCCGTCAGGTGAATTAGTAGCTACAAGCCCAGAGGTTTGGGATGCAGTTGTTATACCAGAAGTCTTAGCTGATTACACTGAAAAGAAAAGAAACGAATTAAAGAAAACCCTACAACATTCGCTTGTTATGGGGTTTGATTACTATAAGTATAGTAAATCAACCTGGACACACGCTTGGGCTAGTGTTATGCCTTATCATTATGATAATGGTAGTGAGTTCTCTTATCACAACTACGTGGACGGGCAATGGGCTGATTATTCGCTAGGCTTTATATATGGTATAAAGCATAATAAATCATTAGGATATTTTATAGAAGGAAAATACAATAGGTACTGGAATAGGACTTGGTACGACTTTAAATTAGGTATGAACTACGTTATATTTTAACATGGCAAAAGAATTAAGTGAAAACACAGGTGTAACGGTTAGCATAAAAACATTAGGCGGTATTGCTGCTTTAATTGCTACTATAGTAGGTATGTGGTTTGCTTTGCAAGCAGATATAGCTGAGGCAAGGACACTACCAGAACCACCACCTCAAGACGTAAGCCGAATGGAGTTTGACATGAAGGATAAGATGATTAGGCAAACAATACTAACCACACAGGAGGATGTGGAAGCTATGAAAAAAACCCTCGAAAGAATAGAGGATAAACTCTACAACAGATGATGAGTAAAATAGATGTTGCTTGGAAGATTTTTGGCATATACTTATTAGTATTAATATTAGTGTGCGTTTGTGGGAGTGCTTCAGGGCAAATAAAAATTTGCCAGTTTAACGCTAGTTGGAATAGTGCAAACGAAGTGCCTTGGGTTGGTGAACTTAAAGACTGTCAAACTATTTCTTACGTAGATATAGCGACAGATCCTAAGTCACAAGCGAAGCACAAGATAGCTGCCATACCAACTATCATAATATTTAAAGATGGTGAAGAGGTTGCTAGATTTCAAGCTGACCTTAGTTTTAAGATGCTAGCAACTAGAGAGGAAGTACAGGAAGAAATAGACAATATACTAATGAGCGACTTTTAAAATGGCATACATACAAATAAACAATCCCTTTCCAGTTACTAGTTGTGGTAGACGTAGAACGTTTACTCAGGGTGGTAATCCTGGAAGTGATCGTACGGAAGAAAGTCCATTTATGAGGACTAAGCCTTACACCGCTGGGATGAGCAAGAAAGAGAGGGACGCTTACAACACAGAAACAGGTGGTAACATTAAAGGTGAACAACCAGGCGGTGGATCACGTAAAGATTCGTATTGCGCTAGATCTGCTGGTATAAAAAAATGTAAAGATCCAGATAAAAATGGTGATTGTCCAAATGATATAGCTAGAAGAAATTGGAAATGCGGAAAAAAATAAACTATGAATAAGATACTAATACTATTACTATTACCTATATTATCATTTGGTCAGGGAAATGTTCCAGCCACGGTTATAATAAACTTAGACCAATATATGTCAGAAACTTCTTGGGATATTCAAGATACCGCTGGTAACGTAGTTGCTTCTGATGGACCTTATTACAGTGCTGTTAATTATCAATCTTTAGCTATACCTGTTATAATACCTGAAGGACCAATGGTATTTACAATATATGATTCATATGGTGATGGGCTTGCTGGAGCTCTCTGGGGTGGTTTAGATGGATCTTATTATGTTATACAGTGTAATGATACTCTTGTGTTTGGAGACGTCCCTAATTTTGGTCTTGACACAGCACACGCTTTTGGCTCAGACGCTTGTCCACCCGTCATGGGGTGTATGGACCCAGCGTTTGTTGAGTTTAATCCCTTAGCTGATTCTTCTGATGGTTCATGCAACACTTTAAAAGTGTTTGGCTGTACGGATGACAGTATGTACAACTGGAACCCACTAGCTAACACAATGGCTTTAATACCTAATTGTGATTATGTATTAACACTAACAGATTTAATAGGTGATGGATGGCAAGCATCTTACTTAGAAGTAAAACAAGACACCAACACATGGTACTACTCTATAGATACCGCTTTGTATTCTCAAGACTTTATAATAAACTTAAACTCACCGATGCAGGTAGAGTTTACGTTTCACATTACACAACAAGCTGCTTTAACAGCTTCTCATTGTGGTTTTAAACTAACAAACCCACTAGGTAACACAACAATAGAGGTGTTAGCTCCATTCATACAACCTCTGTTTAAATACAAGACATCGACTTACTGCGGTAATTTATGTATTGAAAGGATATTCGGGTGCACTTACCCAACAGCTATTAATTATGATCCATTAGCAAATACAGATGACGTTAGCTGTTATTACAACCCAGGCTGTACTAGTCCCACTTATGTAGAATACGATGCTAGCTTTGATTATGATGATGGTTCATGTAATACTTTAGTTGTTTTAGGATGTATGGATGAATCAGCTTTTAACTACAATCCATTGGCAAATACAGAGATTGCAGGTTCTTGTATAGCGATTGTTGAAGGTTGCATGCAGCCTTTAGCTTTCAACTATAATGTTAACGCTAATGTTTCGGATACCTGTATAGCGGTTTTGTACGGCTGTACAGATCCAACAATGTTTAATTATTGTGTTGATTGTAATACTAATAACTTTGATTGTGATCCCTACGTTTTTGGCTGCACAGACTCAATAATGTTTAATTATAACCCACTAGCAAATGCTGACAATAATAGCTGTACTCCTTTTGTATTCGGTTGTACGGATCCTTCTATGCTTAACTACGATCCTTTGTCGAACGCGGAGGATTTTAGTTGTATCGAATTTGCATACGGCTGCATGGATGAAACAGCTCTCAACTATGACCCAATGGCTAACACAGAAAACGAATCGTGTGTTACTATCGTTGAAGGTTGCATGGATCTTAATGCCTATAACTACTCTGCTGAGGCCAATGTTAGTGATAACAATTGTCTTTATGATGCTGGTTGTATTACTGGTCCTGGTTTACCTTATTGGTTAAACGATCCTTGTTACGCTTGGGTAATATCTGTAGATGATTACTGCTGCGACAACGAATGGGATGACATTTGCCAGTTAACCTACAATTACTGTGATGGAACTTATATTGGGCCATTATTAAGTAGAGTTAAAGAAGAAAAAAAATTAATGGCTATTACTGATATATTAGGTAGACCAACAAAAGAAACTAAAAACAAACTTTTATTTTACATTTACAACGACGGAAGTGTAGAAAAGAAATTAATTAAACAATAAACAACTAAAAAAATAAATTATGGCAACAATTACACCAACGCTAACGTTGACATCTAATGCTTCTGGAGCATCTGTACCTGGTCCATTAAGTGTAGCCTTATCGTTATCAGCAACAGACTTATTGACAGTAGACACTGTTCAATCAAAAATAGTAACAGTGAGCGCGACACACGCGATTCTTTGGGATGCTAGTGCTATTTCAGACGGTACTCAAACAGCTGGTACGGACGGTGGTTTCTTGTATTTGAAAAACCTTACAGGTACTTCTAATATATACATTGGATATGGAAGCTCTGCCGCTCTTCAAGCTGATGACACCGCTATTAGATTAATGACTCTTAAACCAGGTGAGTTCGCATGGGTGCCATGGGATTTGAACGCAGACATCATTGTTGATGCGGCTGGCGCTGGAACATTAGAAACGTGGTATTTCGATAGAGGATAGTAAATGGCTACTTTCGCTTATTATAAAATAACTACAACTGCTGCTACCACTATATCCGCTAAAGAAATTGGTGATCCAAAATCGATCACTCTTTGTAATTTAGATGCGAGTGGAGATGCGTGTACAATTGACTTGTATTTAGAAGATGGAGGGGTTTCAGATACTCAAAATCCAATTTATATACTTCATGATGTTGTTATACCTGGCGGAACTACTTTAGTGTTAGAGCATCCAGAAAT
>Ga0075444_10000276_pt1 | contig 30235 bp, 25 predicted proteins | sample CoawatmetaG01DNA_FD_76836 | JGI IMG/M metagenome (GOLD analysis project Ga0075444, IMG submission 76836) | Marine microbial communities from the West Antarctic Peninsula - Coastal water metaG017-DNA | ecosystem: Environmental > Aquatic > Marine > Coastal | place: Atlantic Ocean: West Antarctic... | reverse complement strand
GTAGAAAAGCTGCGTCGAGCCACCATCACCAACCTGGTCAAATATGGTATCGCCTACGATGGCCTCTACCTGCGCGGCAATGAAGATAAGAGCTCGGCCATTCCCATGAAATCTGCCTATCGTAAGAAAATCGAAGATATGGGCTATGAGATTGTCGTCAACATTGGCGACCAGTACTCAGACCTTAAAGGCGGCTACTCAATAGATTGTGAAAAGCTGCCGAACAAGATGTATTACATTCAATAATTAGCGTGCTAACCGACCCGAAGTAATGGTGTCATAGCTAATCACACCAATATCGCGCAACAACTGGGCCTGTTGAATATTGAAAGCAACGATAGCCTGAGCCTTGCGCACAAGTGCCTGAGTAAAGTCACGCTGGGCGTTGATGACGTCAATGTTGGTACCGACACCGTTGGCCAATCTCACCCGAGACAAGCGCAGTTCTTCTGCCGATGACAATACTTCTTTGGTGGCAACTTCAATTTGCTTTTCTGCTGTCAAACTCGTCAAATAGCTGGTACGAACTTGCTGCAACACTGCAATTACCTGCTGGTTGACTCGCAAGGTTGCTTGTCGCGCTACCGCCCGTGCCGCCTGGACGTTAGCTAAGTCTGGCACTCCCATACCAAGGTAGTTCCAATCGACCCGCATACCGATTTGATAAGACTTACGCAGACTACGGTCAGTCACTTGACTGGGGTTATAGACAGCCGCCACAGGATATACAGTCTGAGGTGCGCTGACCACGGCACTAGAACCATTGGTGGTGATTGTCTGGGCGGTAAAACCAGCCCCTTGAATTGGCACAATAGACAGCGATGGGGTGCTGTTGCCGTACTGATTAGTTAGAGTTTGACCGTTGCCGTTATAGCCGCCAAAGAATTGAAATTGCGGATATAAAGGCGCAGCCTGCACCTGGATATTACGCTTAGCAGCCATACGCAACTGTTCGTACTGTTTCAACTCTGGCCGATTGAGGATGGCGAGATTTATCAACTGATTGACATCAATTGAGGGGTCAACCAGACGCACCTTACGTACTTCAGATTCAACTGAAAGCAAGTTGACAGCGCTATTTAAGTTAAGGGCTGTGGCTAAATCAATGGCTGTTCGTCGCAAGTCAACTTCTTGAGTAAGAAGGGCTTGCTCATCACGAGCCAATTGCGTCTCTGATTGCAAAACCTGAAAGCGGGTACCGGTGCCAGCCCGCTCCAGCTGCTGGTTGAGCAAAACTTGTGCTTTAGAAACATCTACCGCTCTTGTTTGAATTTGCAGTAGGGCCTGATTTTGCACCAAGTTGTAATAAAGCTTGGTAACGTTTAGCAGAGTGTCGTTTATAGAAGCCCGCAGGCCTTGTTTGGAGGCGCGGTAGTTGTGCATATTGGCTAATGAGCCAAACATCACACTGCCACCACGAAAACCATAGTAGCGGAAGCCAGCCGTGGCAGTAACGAAGGGGTTGCCGAACTGCACCGGGATCGTACCACCGATCAAGGATGTACCAGCCTGGTACTGAGAGTTATAGCTCATCAAGGCATCAGGTAAAAATTTGCCTAAAGAGTTGCCCAGAATCCATTTGTTCTGGGTAACAACTTCGCGTTGAATACGAATGTCGAGGGTATTATCAAGCGAGTATTGCACCACTTCGCGCAATGAAATTGGTTGAGTGTAACTGGCTTCTAGTCTTATTGGTGGCAATTTAGAGCCAAGCGACATGAGCTGATCGCCCATGGGCAATCTTAGTTCAATGGCCTCGCCTTGTAAGAAGCGTTTGCGAAATTCATCGGCCTGGGTGTTGACCACATCATAGTCACCCTGCCGTTCTTTGGCAGTCAAACCCGAGGCGTCCAACGGCAGAGAGAGGGCACCACTCGGCAAGCCAGTGCTGCTACTAGTCGGCGTATTTGTAGTCGGCATCTTAATCGGAGCAGTTAAATTGCCATTGTCCACCACCGCATCTTGCGGCGGCAAACTGTTGTCTAAGGTGGGTAACGGCGGACGGAGCTGCGGAGTAGAACTAGAGCTAGAGCTAGAGCTAGAACTAGAGCTAGAACTAGACCTGTTAGTGTTACTAGAAGCTGGAGCTGTGACAGGCCTTACAAGCGGAGCACCAGCCGTGCTCGCAGGTGCCTGACTGCCAGCGGCAGTGGCGCTTGAACCAGTACTTGTATGACCGGGAGTATACGGGTCTTGAGCCATGGCCCCCAGGCTGAAGCCTGAGCAAAGACTCTGCGCCAGAGCAAAAGCCATGCCAAAACTAGTGAGACGCTTGTTCTTAGTAACTATGGGGGACACCTTCATATAACTCGCTCTGAACCTTTGAATTATATCCAACTAATCGACCAGTCAATTATTATTTGACCAATTTTTGCACAGCTTTAAATCTTTCGGTTCCAGATTCCACCAGCATTTCAAATAAGCAACATTCCACAGATGATGGCAAAGCGCCTGCAGCATACATTTTGGCCAATCCAACCAATTTATTTTCGGCCGAGCGACTGCTTACAGCATCTGTAACTAAATGCACTTGATAGCCCAAGCGCAAAAGGTCATGCACCGTCTGATTGACACAAACATGGGTTTCAATACCGCAAACAATAACTTGATTGCGACCGAGCTTGGCCAAGTGACTAGCGACTTCAGGGGAACCAGTGGCACTAAAACAACTTTTCTCAAAATTGCCAACGTCAGGCAGAAGCTTAGCCTTAATGGAAGCAGCGGTCTCGCCTAAGCCCTTGCGATATTGCTCGGTGACAACCACTGGCACAGAAAGCAGAGTGGCGGCCTCAACCAGGATGCCAATATTGGCAACCATCTTTTCAAAATCAACGATGTGACTGGCAAAGCGCTCCTGGACATCGATTACCAGAAGCACGGCTTGCTCAGCATCAAGTAAGTTCTTATGCCTTTCTACTGCCATTCTTTACCTTCTTTCTATCAATCATGAGACTAACAGGCAACTTGGTCGATTTTGTGAATATCAGCCCATAAAGCCAATCTATTTTATGTAGTTTGGTTAGGAAAAACTCAGCTTACAGCTGTAGTTCATTAGGATGGACGGTTCGCTAGTAATTCTAGCACTTAAAATGAATGAATTCATTCACTCATACTTTACGGTGTTAACGAGCTGTCATCGTTAGCTTTTCCCTGGCCTAAAATATGTGATATAACTGCAACTCAACCCAACGAACTTCGGTCTTTGGGGCGTTAGCGCAGTTGGTAGCGCGCTTCAATGGCATTGAAGAGGTCACCGGTTCGAATCCGGTACGCTCCACCAATTTAGAGAAGGCTTTCAGGACTACCTGAAGGCCTTTTTTCTTAGGGCGAAAGCAATCGCCGACAAAAATAGCTAAAATGCTTTAGTTACCTCAAGCTAAGCAAAGCCTTTGATAGTCAAGAAAAACAAACAAGTTAATCTGCCTGCGCTGGCGGTCTCTCTCGCCCTAGTCGCCTTCGGCTTGATTATGACTTTTGTGCAAGATGTAGCGAGAGCGCCAAGTCATATACAAGCCTACCTCACCCAAGTGAAGAAGCCTGAAAGACCCGACTTTAGTAAGTATGATCTCTTACTCAAAACTTTTGCCAAAGACGGCCGCGTAGACTACAAGAATCTGAAGAACAGCCCCTTGCTGCAAGCGGCCATGGACGAGATGGCAAGAAATAGCCCAGACAACTTCAAAAGTCTCGACGATACCATTTGCTATTGGATCAATGCCCACAATCTCATCGCCATCAAAATAGTCTGCGACGAATATCCAGTAACTGCCCCGCTCAAACTCAAACGCGAATTCGTTGCTCGCCTTTTTGTAGTTGGTGGCAAAGCGCAATCGGCAGAATCAATTTGGACCGATTGGATTCATCCAAAATTAGTAGAAAAACGAAAAGAAAAAGCAGTGCAAGCCGATACTATTTTTCTTCTCTGCCGCGCCTACCTTGGCTATCCAGAAATAACCGATCACGCTGTCACAGCCGAAACACTGAGGGCTGACGTAGAGCGCAACGCTGATAAATTTATTCACTCTCCGAGCAATTTCGACTACAAACCAGGAGAGCACGTTTTTGCTATCTCACGCTTTTTTCAATTTTATCGTGATGTCTTTGGCCAAGGCTTTGAAGATCCCTGGGCCTTTGCTTTGTACTATTATGACAAGGCTGACAAAGTGCCCTTCGAGCCCAGACTAGCCAAAATATTTATACAGAACTTCAATTGGAGTATTAATGACATTAGCCACTAGAGTCGCTACTGCCTCATTGGCTGCACTGACAGTTAGCTCCTGCGCCAACGCCCAAGTATCTGATAATATTAGCGATTCTTTCAAAAGCACCACAAGCAGTACCAGCCCAGTAGTAAAAAAATACAAACGACCAGCGCTTGAGCCAAACAAGCCACTTCTGATTGTTTATCCCAATACCGAAGGTACAGCAAAAATTGCGGCTAGTAGCTCGTTTTTGATTGGCTCTACCTATCCTGGATTTTCCTTAACGGTCAATGGCGAGAAAGTGCTGACTAATAAGGAAGGTTTTTTTGCCCATGTGGTGCCCCTGGCCAAAGGCAAGAATAAATTTGAAGTCAAAGTCTTTGGCAGCGACGGCAGCCAGACATATAGCCAGGTAGTGGAAGTAGCTCGAGAAGGTGGCCGCCAGAGTTTGTCACCCTCAAGCTTTGAGTTCGCGCCAAATAGCTTTGAACCCAAAGAAGACCGCGGTCTCAATGTTGGTGAAATAATTGAATTTGCCGTGCGCGCCACACCGGGCAGCCAAGTGCACGTCTTAATGGGCAAAAAACAAATTGCCCTAGCCTCAATCGCTAGCTTAAAGTCGAGAAAAGCTGGTGCCACAGTTAGTGGCATTAACCGCGGTCTAGAGGCGGCTTACGGTCAAGTCTTTCAACGCCATCCAGCAGCACAACCTGACTTGTATGTCGGTCTCTATCGCATCGAAACCAATGACCAGTTTTATCAAGAGCATCCCCGCTATGTCATGCAAAAAGATGGAAAGAGCCTAACAGTTGCTAGTACTGCTGCAATTACAGTTTTGCGCCAACCCCAAATTGCTCATACCGTTCATAAAGACACCATCACCAGAGTTGCCCCAGATTTGGCGCGCTTAACGCCACTGCCGGAAGGGGTAAGACTGATAGTAGATGGCTACCAGGGTGAAAACATTCGTTGCCGCTACGCTCCCAATAAGCATATCTGGATTAAGAAGGAAGATCTAAGCCTAGGCGACAGTACTGGCCCAGCACCAGATTCGGTAGCACGCACCATCCAGATAAAAGAAGATAGCTATGGCGAAACCGTAGTAATACCGCTGAACCAGCGCCTGCCATTTTTAGTAGAGCAGAACCTCAAAACCAATCATCTAAATGTCAAAATCTATGGGGCTTTAGCTGACACTGACTGGGTTTACCAGGCACCAGACGGAGGCAATTCCAAACTGATTGAGAACGTCAGTTGGAAGCAACCGGAAGACGGCGTTTACCAAGTCGATATTGATCTAACCGGCTCGCGACAGTGGGGTTATTTCGCCGACTTTGAAGACAACAATCTTAATTTGCATATTAAGTATCCACCGAGATTGAAACCAATAGCTGAAGAAGCGTCCATGCGCCTGCAAGGTCTAAGTATTTGTCTTGACCCTGGCCATGGTGGCAAAGAAACTGGGGCGATTGGCCCCTCAGCCATTCGCGAAGCCGAAATAAATCTAGCCATCGCCCTCAAGTTCAGAGATCTGCTTGTGGCCGAGGGAGCCACTGTCTACATGACCAGAGAAGGAGACGTCGACGTTTCACTCAATGATCGCGTCGACTTTGCTAAAGCAAAAAATGTCGACCTGTTAATTTCCATCCACAACAATGCCCTACCGGATGGTCGCGATCCCAACAAAGAACACGGCACATCTAGCTACTGGTACCACCCGCAATCGCAAGAATTGGCAGCCAGCCTGAAAAATGCCGAAGCTAAAGAACTTGGCTTTCCCGATATCGGAGCGCGTTATCAAAACCTGGCGCTATGCCGCCCAACCAATATGCCTGCGGTCTTGGTAGAGGTTGGTTTTGTTTGCAATCCAGATGAATATGCCAAATTAATCAGTCCAGCCAGTCAACAGGCCGCGGCGCAGGGCATGCTCAAGGGGCTGATTAATTACTTTGCCAAGAAATAGAGAATAAACATGCCAGAAGCAGAAAGAGCGCTAGCTATTGACATTGGCAATTCTAGAATTTGCTGCGGTATATTTATTGGCGGTCAATTAAACGAAACTTGGAACTACAGCACAGCCGACCCAGCCACAGCTTCATCACATTTGAACAGCCTGCACAACAAATATGGCCGAGGATTAATTGCAGTATCGTCTGTGGTGCCTGGAGTGCTCCCCAGCATAATTGAGCAGTGGCCCAACGCCAAAGACAAAATATTTGAAGTCTCGGCCAGCAGCCAAACTCTGATTAGCGGACTCTACGAAACCATGGGCTCAGACCGAGTTGCCAACGCCGCTGCAGCTTTCAAGCTTCACACCCTCGATGCAGAAGCAGCCGTTGTCATAGATTTTGGTACCGCCACAACACTTACTGCCGTTAATAACAAAGGCAATTTTCTTGGTGGCATGATTACCCTGGGACTGACCAAAACATTTCAAGCTCTGCACTATTCAACAGCACAACTACCTGAGCTCTCTGTGCAAGAACTCGAGAATCTCTCACTCTCTTCACCTCTGGCCTTCGATACCCAAACAGCCATAGAAAGAGGCTGTGTTATCGGACACATCGGCATGGTTAGATATTGGCTCGAACGTGCTCTCAAAAGCTTGCCCAGCAAGACTACTGTGGTGGCAACAGGAGGGCTGGCACGATTAATTGCACCAGCCATCAAGTTGTTCGATCATGTAGACGTTAATCTGACTCTAAAAGGAATCAAGATTATTGGCGAGGCGGCAGCGGACCAAGTGGGTCAAGTTTGAAACTTTGTTCAAGTTGATCGCGGTACGCCATGTTGGTGAGAGCTTCTACTGAATACATTTCATCATGCCAGTAACTTGCTTCAAGCTCTTTCAATTCTTCTAAACGCTGGAGCAAATTGGCTGGTATAAGCTCGTCTTGCATTAAGTCCTCAGTTCTAGTTTTAAAAGATTCCACTCCTTCAGTTTAGTTCGCTTTAGCGAAACCGCAATTCTTGACTTCCGCGCATATACGATAGAAACCAGCGCCAAATCAGGTTCTTCAAAGTGCCACATAAAATCAAAATCTTAGTGTTTTCGAATATATACCTGTGCCCTACCTCAAGGTAGGCTACTAAGATCCCCTTCGATACACCGTTTTTTTATCGGACCTTTGCTAAGATGGAACTAAGATAGGTCCTAAGATAGATCCTAAGATAGGTCCTAAGATAGGTCCGAAGAAAAATCCCTAAGATAGTAAAAGTCCGCCAAGTAAACACGAGTTAGTAATGATGAATTTAAAACTTCGACTTGAAAGACTCTGCGACACCCGCTCTTGGGTGCGGCTCCACTTCATGGACGGCACCAGCCTAATTGGCCGGGTACTGCGCATTGGCCAAGATTATGTAGAGATTGAATCATTTGGAGAAGCCGATAGACATGGCACTCCAGACTATTCGAAACATCTCATCCCCTTGGCCCTAATCAAATTTTTGACCATAGAATCAGCCCGCTTTGCCGAAGCTGAAAGAAGACGCCTAGATTATCTGTCACAGCTAGAAAGCAACCCCGATGCCATTTCGGAGCTAGAGCGCTAGAACCATGGTTCTATTTATTAGCTTTTGGTCAGGGCGCCAGCTTTACGCTTAGCACTCCAACCTTCAACATTGGCTTGCTTGGCCCTGGCCACGGCAAGAGCACCGTCGGGCACGGCCTTGGTGACCACACTGCCGGCCCCCACCACCGCTTCAACCCCAAGTTCCACCGGAGCAACCAGAACAGAATTACTGCCGGTCGAAGCCCCATCATTGATAATTGTGCGAGCTTTTTTCTTGGTCAGATGGTCATAATTAGCTGTAATTGTGCCAGCACCAATGTTGACGTGGTTGCCCAAAACCGCATCGCCGACATAACTAAGGTGCGAAACATTACTATGGTGGCCAATATCAGCCTTCTTCAATTCGACAAAGTTACCTACTTTTGAAGAATCGCCAATGACATTGCCCTCGCGTACATGGGCAAAGGGGCCAACCTTGACGCCATCGCCGATAACCGAGTTGTTCACTTGCGAATTGTTGATAGTGGTATTGTTGCCAACTTTTACCACACCCTTAATTACAGTAAAGGGTCCAATCTGGCAATTAGAGCCAATCTGGATGTTACCAATCAAATAGCAACCAGGTAGCACAACAGTTTCTTCGCCAATACTTACCTCTGGTGCAATCCATGTGGCACTTGGGTCAACGATAGTCACACCTGACTCCAGGGCCAATTTAGTGGCGGTAATATCGCGCAAGTGAACCGTCGCTTCTGCCAATTCCACCCGTGAATTAATACCACAGACTTCTCTAAAGTCAGTCAGTACCATTGTTTCAGTAACATGATTGCTGTGATAGGCCCAAGCCACGAGATCAGTCAGATAATATTCTTTCTGCTTGTTATCGCAAGAAAGCGAGTTCAAACCGGCAGCAGCAGCAGGCCACTCGATGCAGTAAATACCAGTGTTTACTTCATTGATTAGCTTTTCGCCAGGAGAAGCATCTTTGTCTTCAACAATGCCACGCACTTTGCCATCCTGGTCACGCACCATGCGGCCATAGTTTTTAGGGTCGGGCACTACCGTACTCAGGGCCGTTATCACGGCTTTCTTTTCCCTATGAGTAGCCAAAAGCTCTGCCAGGGTATTACTTTGCAAGACCGGAGCATCACCCACGGTCACAATCAGCGTGCCTTCAAAACCATCTAAAGCCGGCATTACCTGCATCACGGCATGGCCAGTACCGAGCTGTGGTGACTGCAAATGGGTAGAGAAGGGGCATAGCGGTGGATTATTCACAACAAAGTCAGTAACAATTTCAGCCGAATGTCCAACTACTAGGTGCAAATGCTCTAGACCTTCACCCTCAACAGCAGCACCAACGGCATCCATTACTCGACTCAAAATGGCGCGACCAAGAACTTCATGAAGCACTTTGGGCTTATTAGACTTCATCCGCTTGCCTTGACCGGCAGCCAATACAATCGCTCTAACTGGTCGCATAATCACTCCACTTAGCTAATGCAAGCAATGATTATAAGCCGTAAAAGCAAAAAGCCTCACCAGAAGTGAGGCTCTTTTGAAATGTCCGCAGTGTTGGTGCCGCCCCAACAGACTCAATCCCTTGTGTCTCTCGTACTGGAGTTCCTGCGATGAACAAGGCTAATGTTATCCAACCCTCCACACTTTTGGCCGCCTTTTAACCTTTCGTTTATTATGCCCGTAACAAGCGTAATATCTTGTGGCATATAGATAGTGAGCCCAAATACCAATTATCAGTAACTATTGGTATCAACAAGCGACTATGGAGAAATAGACGGAAGGGCACTAGAATTGTTTCCCCTCGTAACAAAAGTAATGTTGCACAAAAGAAAAAAACGCAGTCTTACAACCAGAATATTGCCGCTATTGGCAATGGCCACCCTGGTCAGCCAAGGCTTTATTGGGGCAGCGCCAGTGGCGTTAGCCCAATATCGCAAAGCTCCAGCTAGACCCGCGCAGGCTGGTGTCTATCCAGAGTATCGCAGTCGCTTTGGCACAATTCACTGGGTGCGCGACCAAATGCCTCTAAAGGTCTACATCTCGCCAGGGTTAACTCTTGACAGTATGATGGATCCAAATTTGGGAGTGCCCATTGCCAACACCGATAACCTGGCAGCCTGGCCTAACCTCGTAGCCAATGTGGTCAGTAATCCGGAACAGTTTCAAGCCCTAAAACGAGCAGAAGGCTATGTCGACGGCCACTATCAGGCAGCCCTAGAAGGGATCTTGTCGTGGAAGCAATTTGAACGCGAAGGGCTATTTTCTTACGAGCTCACTCAGGACCCAGGAGAAGCGGATATCTACGTCTTCTTTACTAATCACTTTGTCACGAAAAGCGGCATGGCCCTCTTTGCCCAAGACATTCGCGGCTACACATCCAAAACAAACTTTCCCTATAAAGCAATTCTTGCCGGCGGCCAAGCCGACTTCAAGCCAGCGGTCATAGTACTTAGAACCACCGATGGACAGGGCCAGCCCATGTCCCTAGGCCGCCTCAAGGCTGGCGCCACCCACGAATTTGGTCATGCCCTGGGTATTGAAGGGCACAGTACCAATCCGGTAGATTTGATGAGCCCCTACTACGGCAGAGGAGTTATTTCACCCAACGACGCAGCAACGATCAGGCATCTCTACCGGTTGACACCAGATTTAATACCATAAGATAGTTAGCACATGAAAGGCTCTGACGACTATGCAAGCAGAAGACCGAGGCCTCGCCCCTCGGCGCCACCTCCTGCGTCCAGCCAAGAATCGAGTCAAGAGTCAAGACGAGAGTTTTTGCGAGATAGCAGCCAGTATAGTAACCGCCGTGGTCAAGGTAGTGATGCTAATTTAAACGACGAGGATGCTGACGACGCAGATGACGAGCAAAATATAGATGATGATTTTGCCAGGTCAAACAACAGGTACTCTTCTAACCTAAGCAGGCGCCCAAGCACAGCGGGACGAAACACACCCAGCACTAGTAAAAGCAAAGGCAAAAGTCGGGCAGAAAAAGAAGCCGAGAGGAAAGAGAAAGGCAAACGCCTCCGTACCTTGCTAGGCAATCAAGCAATTTGCTTGGTGATTATCTTCGCCTTGGTAGCAGGCTTTAACTGGATGGCCAACGACTGCACAGGTGAATACATTACTCAAGACAATGCCCTCGGCTTGGTCAAGCTCTCCCTCGTACGTGAAGCTGGCTATGTTGATGGTGAGCTTTCATACCGAAACACTACTAACTTAGAGATGCAACAGGGCGACCAGCCCAAAGACCAACAAGTAGATCTGACTTTCATTGCTGCCGATCCGAAATTAATTAACCGCGGGCTAATAACTAGAGCACGCTTCATTGGCGCTATCGATGGTTCAATCGCAGAAGGGGCAATTGTCGATGCCAGGGGCAGCCACAATATCAAGTTGACCAAAAACATTGTTGCTTCAATCTTCAAGCAACTACAGCATCACACACCTTCAGTGCCGCTACCGCGGCCACCTAAACTCTTCCAAGTACCAAATACGCCACCACCAACGCCACTACCAAACGAAACAGACTCAACCAAACCCTTTACATTCGGCGGTACCTCAGCACCGTCCAAGGCACCATAAAGACTGGGCAAAAGCCGCCTAAATTCTATTGCACTGCTGTAATACATCAGTGCAACAGCTGCAGGTGAACCTATGTATAAAGCCCTCTCCCGCTCAATATTGTCAGCAATACCAATCACCGCTCTGGCAATGACAACAACCCTAGCCAACGCTGCGTTCGGCCCAGCAGCTTTCGCCAGCGCAGAAGAGAGTACCCCAAATTATTGGGGCTTTATTGACAGCAGCGGAAAGCTAGCGATAGAGCCCAAGTTTCTCTCTGTCAGAGACTTTCATGAGGGTTTGGCAGCAGTTCAAATTAGCGTCAAAGAGGGAGATGCGAGCACTAGCGAGAAATGGGGCTTCATCGACAAATCGGGAAAAATGGCAATAGAAGCGCAATTCGACGAAGTGCACGCTTTTTCAGAAGGTCTGGCGGCGGCCAGGCAAGGGAAATGGGGCTTCATTGACAAAAGCGGAAAATTTGTCATCGAGCCTCAGTTCGATGACGCTGATCGCTTCAGCGAAGGCCTCGCACCGGCAGCGATAGGCACTCTAAGGTGGGGCTTCATCGACAAAAGTGGCCACTTTAAAATCGAGCCCAATTTCAAGTCAGCCCAGCCATTTGCTGACAAGCGAGCCGCCGTTCTCTTTGGTGATGGCTCTAATTCATACACCTTTCATATCAGCGAAGACATCTATGACGTCAGAGGTGGGCGCTGGAGTTATATCGATAAAGAGGGCCAGATTGTAATAGACAGCCGCTTCGATGCCGCTGGATTATTTAGTCAGGGTCTAGCACCAGCAGCCGTGGGTGCCAATCAAGGCACCAATCAACCCGATAAATGGGGTTTTATCAACCGCGATGGCTACCTCACTATCAAACCTCAATTTAACTCTGTTCATGCCCCTTCAGAAGAATGTGCGGCGGTGCAGTTTGGTACTTGGAAGAAAATAGGCAAGGGCCATCGGTCTTGGATACCAGGTAAGTGGGGTTATATAAACCTGAAAGGCTCAACCCTAATTGAGCCGCAATACCAGGGTGCAGACCGCTTTTCTGAGGGCTTGGCCAGCGTTCTTGTCGATCAAAAATACGGCTACATCAACAAGAAAGGCAAAATGGTTATTGAACCTAAGTACAGGGCCACAGGCGAATTCCATGAGCAACTTGCTCCGGTTCAGCCCTGAGCCACGGGCCACGGAGCTTGCTGGCTTAGCCCTGCCCTTTAACAGCAGCAAAACTCTGCACGGCATCACTACCCAAAAATCCAGCGCGCTCGTGACTGACTTCGATCACCGTGGCAGCCGGTGGACAGAACAACCTGATGTTGCTGCGCGGATCGGCACCCAGCCCCCGTGATATATGAATTTTGGTGCCACCAACATCAAGCATGCCCGATGCGTTTTGGCGCGGCAATTCAGAATCGGTAATGATAGCTCCAAGACCAGGCAAGCGCACCTGACCACCATGGGTATGGCCACCAAAGGCCAAGTGCAATCCTGCCCGTGAGAGCATTTCTAGCTGCCTGGGCAAATGGAAAAGACCTAGTTTCAAAGCTCCTGCGGGTGCTGCCTGCATCAGTTTTTCTAACTCGGCTTCTTTGATACCAGGATAGTCAATGCCAGCGATAAAAAGGTTTTCGCTAGCAATATAGTGAGACTGATTAACCAGTACTTTAAAACCACCGGCCTCTAGGGCAATACGATGTGGCTCGACATTGTTACGCTCTGCCGGATGGCGATGCTGACGGAATATCCGCCCCATAGTTTTGTTATAAATCGAATAATCATAATAATCATGATTGCCAAAAACAGCATAGGCACCCAAGCGGGGCTGACGAGAAAGCAATTTAGGGCCGTATTTCAAGCCATCAAGAAATTCGAAAACATCGCCCGTGAGCACGACCAAGTCATAATCTTGATCAGTGATAGCGCGAATAAATTCAACTTTCTCGTCATCATTACCGGACAAATGCAAATCAGAAAGATGCAAAATTTTCAGAGATTGATGGCTGACAATAGCACTGCCAGTAGTATCAGACTTTGTCTGCACAGCGATGCGCTCAAGGCGATAGCGTCTAGTCTCAACTCTAGTGCCATAGTAAAAGAGCCCCAGACCCAAAGTGGCCAGTGAGAGACCAGCTAGACCAAGGTAGAGCTTGTAGCGCCCACTATTGTCAGCCTTAGACACTTTAGACAAACTCTTCCACCACGTGATAGCGATCCGAGGGTTTATTACCTGGCACAGCGGTAGGGCGCGGTGCCGAATCAGGCGCAGTTAAGGTATTAGCCAACCAACGGAAAGGAAAAGCAATACCCACCATAATTAAACTGCTGACAAAGTCATAAAGCAGGGGATACCAACTCATATTACGGGCATGCTGAAAGACCCAAGGCTGCCAGGCAAGCGATGCCCGATTGCCATCAAGTAGATAAGAAACTAGACAGCTGCCTAACAGATAAAAGATACCAGAGAGGTGCACGACAATCAGGCCAGCAATAACCGACATCAGCTGACTGACACTGGTGCGCTTTCCGCGGGTAATCATTCCCACCACAGCGGAGGCCGGAATTAGGGCCAACAGGTAGCCAAAACCAGGCTCTAGATAGTAACCAACACCGCCACCAGAGGCAAAGGCGTGGATGCCGAGAAAAGGCCCCAGAACGCCAAGGGCAATGAAGGTAGCACAGGCAGCAGCACCAAGCATCGGCCCTAGAACATAGCCAACAAAAACTGCAGCTGCTGCCAGTGGCATATAGAAAGTTTTGCGCACTGGGTTTGTCGGAGCCTTAAGCAGCGGCACATAGGCTTCTACTTTGCTCTGATAACGCTCAGGCACGATGTTGAAGGCATAGCGAATTTGGTTCTCAGCAAAGCTTGTGAAATTGCGCTTAGTGGCGATAGGCACTTCAAACGAGGTAAAGGAAGCGAGGAAGAGTAAAAGCACTCCAAGCAAGGTAAGTACGATCTGGCCCAAAAGTGACCGGCGTCTTGTGCGCGGCGATATATCCTGGGCAACTAAACGCAATTTTCCACCTCATCTGAACCGCTCTATTTTCGTTTGCCGCCTTATGACAAGTCAAGCCCTGCTATATCCAGAGCATGCACAGAAGTCATGTCTTTTTCGCAATACTTTCAGGTTTAAGCAAAATTCGTATCGGTTACAGTCAAAGCCGGCGGGATAAAGAGCTCGTCAAGAGACTCAGGACTGAAGCTAAAACCTGGTATTAACGAACTAACATCTCGTTCTTTTACCCGTTTCTTAAATAAAGTGAGGAAATCTGGTGACGAGAGTCTATCAGTCCAGAGCACAAGAGCGTCTTCGCCATTGTCTTGATAGTAATTGCGCCGCACACCAAGGCTACGGAAACTATATTTGCCATACAAACGTTGGGCTGACTCGTTTGATACTCGTACTTCTAAGGTAATCCAGTCAGCTCCAACTTTGCGCGCTTGAATGATGTCGTTAACCAATAGACGCTCACCCACATGCAGGCGCCGGAAGTCTGGATGCACTGCCAGAGTAGTAATGTGAGCTTCTTCGCCAATCAACCAGAAACCGGAATAGCCCAAGATTCTTTTGTCCTGGCAATCACGCGCGGCAAAATAGTGACCAGTAGAATTTGTTAGCTCATTAGTAAAAGATTGGCGCGACCAATGATGAGAGCCAAAAGCCACGGGTTCAATTTCCATGACTTGCTCAAGATCGCTCAGAGTCAGAGCGCTTATCTCAACTAGATTCGACTTTTTCGATGGCATCGCCGTTTTTCAGTGTCACAGATGCACCCCGCAAATAAAGCGGCTCGGTCAGCCGATAATGAAATGCAGAAGCGCCCAATCCTTTCAAAGATACCCGAAGCCAGGCCATTTTAGCTTGTAATGAAGCAATATTATTAACGACAGCGCTTAATTGCGCCCGCCAAACAGGCTCAACTTCACTTGGCAGAGCCAACAGCTTAGCCATAACAGCCGGGTCGACATGCCAGAGCGGGCAGAGAGGCAACTTCTCTGGCAGACTCTCGTAAGTTAAGTAGACCGGCTCTTGCACAGCCACTAAGTCATAGTAAGCAAAAAGCGGCTGCGGGCGATAGACGGCAAGATAGCAATGGCTGCGGGAGGCGGCTTTGATTACACCAAAGCGTTGCTGCGAAACTTCCTCTGCCGTCAAACCAAGTGTTTGCTCAAGCAAATCGAAGCAGGCAACTTCAAGAGAGTTCAAACCAATAAGCGGTACATTGAGAGCCTGTGCCAGAGTACGGGCTGTGGTAATGGCTACGCGGATACCAGTGAAACCACCAGGTCCGATGCCCACCGCAATGGCACCAATATCAAATTTGCTTAACTGCTTCTCGCTCAGCAGCCTATCTATGGTTGGAATTAAGAGACTGACTGACTCCTGGCGATTAGCTTTTTTGGCACCAACCATATTGCCACTAAGGGGCAAACGCGGGTCGTCGACAGCTAGCTCAGCAAAGTCTATGCGCTCACTGGCTAGCAGTTCGCCTTGAGGCTGCTGGGAAGCTCGTTCTAAAGAGTCGCCTTCAAACAGAGCGACTGTTAATTCACGCCCACTCGTATCAAAAGAAAGAAAGAGCATTATTCTTCTTTCTTCTGCTCGTCATCACTTGAATCAGAAGGTTCAGCGCCGCTTGGACTTTCGTCTTCCGCAACTGGTCCATCGACTGGTCCTGCAACTGATCCATCAGGTTGACCCTCTGGAGTCTCACCACTGAGCAAGTCGTTGACGCCCTGGGCCCCAAGCAAAGCCTCTAGATCTTCAATACTGATAAAGCCATTTTCGCCATCAGGATTAATGCCTTGAGCTTCTTGTACTTGCTTGATGATATTGATCAAGTCTTCAGGAGTCATGCCCTCAGGCAAGTTCTCAAAAGTAAGATTGTCGAGATCATCAACATCTACCGATTGCGGTTGCGCCCGGAAGAGCTGCTGAATTGACTCTGCCTGGATGCTGCGCAGAAGTTGATTGAACATATTGAACGCTTCGCGCTTATATTCTTGCAGCGGATCTTTTTGACCATAGGCTCTGAGCTGAATACCCTCGCGCAGCAAGTCAATGTTGTGCAAGTAATCAACCCACTTGCTATCAATGTTGTGCAGCAAGACCTGACGCTCAAATTCGCGCATATCTTCAGTGCCAATATGCTCTTCGCGCACCTTATAAGCTAGCTCTACATCTTCCCAAAGCTTCTGTCTCAAGTCTTCATAGGCAAGACCCTTAAGCTCTTCTACTTTAACTTCAGCCAACATCGGAATATCAACGGCGAGGTTGCGCAGTACTTCTGGAAGCTGATCGTCGTCCCAGAGATCGCTAGATGAGTCTGGATCAATCTGAGCTTCGAGAATCAAGTCTAAGTGCTCGCGCAGCATGTCGAGCATGCCCATTTTCAGGTCAGCTTTCTCTAAGATGCGACGACGTTCGCGGTAAATAACTTCACGCTGAGTATTGAGCACATCGTCGTATTGCAATACGTGTTTTCTGGTGTCGAAGTGATGGGCTTCAACTTTCTTCTGAGCATTTTCAATAGACTTACTGACCATGCCAGATTCAATCGGCATATCCTCATCGGCCTTGATCATGTCCATCAAGCGCGATATGGCAGCTCCGCCAAAAATACGCATCAGTTGATCTTCAAGAGACAAGAAGAAACGAGTGGTTCCAGGGTCGCCCTGACGGCCAGCCCGACCTCGCAACTGGTTATCGATTCTTCGGGCTTCGTGCCTCTCTGTACCAATAATGTGCAAACCACCAACAGCAATAACTTCATCGTGCTCTTTATCGGTTTGCTCTTTCATTTTCGGGGTCAACTCTTTGACCTTAGCCTCATAAAGAGCCAGTCTTTCTGGGTCGTTATGCAGTTCCTCTTGATCAGGAAACTCTTTGAGCAATTTTTCTTTAGCGAGATATTCGGCGTTACCACCAAGCAAAATGTCAGTACCACGACCGGCCATGTTGGTCGCTACAACTACCGCACCCTTACGACCAGCCTGAGCCACAATCATCGCTTCTTTAGCGTGCTGTTTAGCGTTCAGTACATGGTGGTCGATACCCTTGCGAATAGCTGCCACTACTTTAGCGGTGCGCATCATTGAAAACAGCCGCTCAGCCAATTCCTCTTCTTTAGGAAATTCGCTTTCAGCCTTTTTCACAAGCTCTTGCAGTTTATCGATGTCGATCTGACCGGGGCGCTCAAAGATTTTGCGCAGGCCTTCGATGGTCTCACCGCTTAGATTGCGAGCCTTCATATGAGTATCAATGTTTTTGATTTTCCAGATCAAATACTCGCCCATTTTTTGGGGCTTGCTCAATAGCTCGTCAATCAGTTCTGACTTTTCAATCGAGACTGTACCAACAAGAACGGGACGACCCAGCTGGTGCATGTCCACAATTTCTTCTACAACGGCGATGTATTTCATGCGCTCGTTTTTATAGATGATGTCTGGATAGTCAATACGCTGGTTGCCACGGTTGGTGGGAATGGCCACCACATCGAGGTTGTAAATCTTAGAAAATTCAGAGGCCTCGGTCATAGCAGTACCAGTCATACCAGCAAGCTTTGGATAGAGCCTGAATAGGTTTTGATAGGTGATCGAAGCGTAGGTCATGGTCTCTTCTTGAATCGGCACACGCTCTTTCGCTTCAATTGCTTGGTGCAGACCATCGCTCCAACGGCGACCTTGCATCATACGGCCGGTAAATTCATCAACGATGCAAATTTCGGGCTTGCCTTCTTCGTCTGGATGAATTACATACTCAGTATCTATGCGATAAAGCTCTTTAGCGCGCAAGGCTTGCACTAAGTGGTGCGAATAGTTATGGTGCATATCGAAGAGGTCAGCGACATCGAGCATTTTCTCAGCATTGATGATGCCTTGCTCGGTCAAAAGAACGTTGCGTTGTTTTTCATCAACCCAGTAGTCGCATTCTTCGTCGTCTTTGTCTTTGCCACGCTCAAGCAGAGGGGCCAATTGCGCCATACGCACATAAAGGTCAGTGTGTGAATCGCGGGGGAAACCAGAAATAATCAATGGTGTTCTGGCTTCGTCAATAAGGATGTTATCGACTTCGTCGACGATAGCGAAGTAATAGGGTCGCTGCACTAGCTCATCGAGAGACTTGCGCATATTGTCGCGCAGATAATCAAAGCCGAATTCATGGTTAGTACCATAGGTAATATCAGCACGATAGGCTTGATATTTCTCGTGATCAGGCTGGTGCGAATAAACCAAACCAGTAGTAAGACCAAGGAAGTTATAGAGGCGGCCCATCCACTCAGAATCTCGGCGAGCCAGGTAATCGTTGACAGTGACAACGTGGACACCACGACCAGCTAGAGCATTGAGGTAGGTCGGCAAGGTAGCAACCAGGGTTTTACCTTCACCGGTGCGCATTTCAGCAATTTTATTAAAGTGCAGGGCGGCACCACCCATAAACTGTACGTCGAAGTGACGCATTCCTAGAACGCGCTTGCCAGCTTCGCGACAGACAGCAAATGCCTCAGGCAAAATTTCTTCTAGAACATGGGCCAGCACAATATCTTTCTTGGTGCGCATCTGCCCGGGCATTTTCGGGGTTTCGTCAGGAATGAGCTTAGCGTCTTCAACGTCTTTAAGAGCGTTGGCGATTCTGGCCTTAAACTCAGCGGTCTTACCTTGCAGCTCTTCATCAGTAAGCTTCTGCATGGCGGCTTCAAAAGAATTGGCCTTATCCACATACGGTTGGAGATGCTGTACGCGCTTTTCGTTGGTATCTCCGAACAATTGCTTGAGAAAACCTTTCGCCTTCTCTTCCAGAACGTCCAACATCAGCTAAATCTCCCAGCAAATAGAATGCATCACGGCGTATCTTACCGCTAAAAACACTTGCGGCGCCGTCAGTACCACGGCTATTTTAACATCTTGCAGTATCCCTCTTGGGATGCTCAGAGACAGCCACGCCTGCTATCATTGGCTCGTCAAGGGCGCCAAGCCGCACCGGGGCTAGATATGAACAAAACTGAATATCATGGACAACAACAATGAACGAGCCGAAGCCAAGCACTGATACGAACGAGCAGCCGAAGAAAGCTCTCTCAGGCCTTTCTCTGGAGGAATTGACTAAATTTGTCAAAGAGCAGGGCCTGCCAGCCTTCAGAGCTAAACAAATTCACACCTGGATTTATGTCAAATATGCAAACTCTTTTGACGAGATGACAGATCTCTCAGTTGAGTTGCGAGAAAAGCTTAATCAAGTGGCCCAAGTGCCTTTGCTCAAAATTGCCCACCTCGAAGTAAGCAGAGACGGCACCCGTAAATATCTTTTTGAGCTACCAGACGGCAAATTAGTCGAATCGGTTCTAATGACTTTTCAAGACCGCCCCAGCCTATCAGCCTGTCTCTCCTCACAAGTTGGTTGTGCCGTCGGTTGTACATTCTGCGCCACGGGTTATTTGGGCTTCAAGCGCAATTTGACCAGTCAAGAAATTGTTGACCAGGCCATGTCAATTCAGCGCGAATCAGGCCAACGCATTGCTAACATCGTCTACATGGGCCAGGGCGAGCCCCTGCTCAACACTGAAGAAGTAATTGCCTCTATTCACGTGGTCAATCAATCGGTAGGAATTGGTGCTCGCCACATAACTGTATCGACCTCAGGCGTGGTACCAGGCATCAGACGGTTGGCTCAAGAGAACTTACCGGTTACCTTGGCTCTATCACTGCATGCCCCCGATGCTTACACCCGCGAAGAGATTGTGCCGATTACAAAAAAATGGCCTATCAACGAAGTGATGGCCTCGGTGCGCGACTACTACAAAACCACAAAGCGACGCGTGACCATCGAGTATGTATTGCTTGAAGGAGTGAACGACTCAGTGGAACAGGCCAATCAGCTAGCCGAACTAGTGAAAGATCTGCACTGCAATATCAATTTAATTCCCTTCAATCCCACTAAAAACAACGAAGGCGAAATCATGTATGGTCGCCCCGAAATGCAGGTACAGCACCGCTTTGCTAACGCCGCCGGGCGCACAGGTAAAACTGTCACCATTCGCCTTGAGCGCGGTACCGATATTGACGCGGCTTGCGGTCAGCTAGCTAACAAGTTTGTGCAAAACTGACACTGCCAAACTCATGAACAGCAGGTTCATAGACTCCAATTCAAGAGCAAAAAAATATTCCACGAGCTAAAGAGCATCGTGGAATATTAGGGAAACCTGTTTTCGATAGCTCTAAAAACTATCTGTTTGAATAAGCGCTATATATCAAGTTATTGATATAAGCTTCGCCGGTTGGATTACCACCACCACCAGCATTGGCTGAATTAGCGAAACCAACAATCGTGATAAACAAGGCCAAAACTACTAAGCTAACGATACGTCTTTTCTTCTCGCTCATTATTCTCTCCTCAAAGCAAACAACATACTAGCAGAGAAGGAATTGGGCACAAGCCCCTGACAACGAGCCAACAGAATTGCTTCCTTCAAATTTTACAAACGCGCGAAATAAACTTGAAGAAAAGCTCGAAAGCTTAAATCCGTCTCAGCGTAATAGTTAAGAGAAAACCCGAGGCCGTGAGCACCATCAAGGGCAGATAAGCAGCAAGTGTTCCGTCCAGGCGCCCATTGACAGCTAAAGCCGTAGTAATTTCTTGTAGGAGAAAGAAACTGACGATCAAGAAACCACCATAGATCAGCGAAAAATCAGCCCCTTTTCGCTTGCGAAAGAGCACCATCGGGGCGGCGGCCAAAACTAAGAAAAAGCAGCTAAGTGGATAAGAAAACCGTCGGTGATACTGCAACAAAAGATAAGGAGGCACCGCAACTGATGCCTTCTGCAAAAGCTTTATGTTGCCCCAAAGTTCTCCTGTGGTCTTATCCAAAGTGGTTTTGAAATTCATACCAATGGTCTTATCTGATTGCACCACAAATGGTAATTGCATTGAAGCAAACTGCATTTGCACCCCACTTCCAGCAGTCTGCTGGTGGGGTTGAGAGCTATCAAATAGCTCGAAAATCCGGCCGTCATGAAGCGTCCAGGCACAGTTTAGCCACTGAGCCGAGCCGGCATAAACGAGCTTAATCACGTTCTTATCAGTCAAGTCAAAACAAACCAAAGTCGAGACTTTCTTACCTTGGTCGACAGCAACTATTTGCTCTTTGCCCAATTCAATAATTTTAGAGGTACTCAGAACTCTACCATCATCAGACTTCTCTTCCAACCTCAACTCTGAGCGCTCAGGGAAAGGCCGCTGGGCTTTATTAGCAGCAATGATAAATAAACGACGAGCAAGATCTCGACACTGTGGTGCCGCATACTCAGAAATGACAAAAGCCGCTGAAGAACTGACAAAACCCATAACTAAAAAAGGAGCAAGCACCCGCAGCAGTGGTACGCCCAGCAGCTGCAAGGCCATTACTTCGCAATCGCGACTGGAGCGTATCAAAACAAGCATTACGGCCATAACCACCCCTGATGGCAGGCAATAGACCATACCTGTAGGCAGCTGCAAAGCCATGATTGTCATCACCGTTTGCAACGACAAACCAGATGCTGTCATCATGTCGATCACGTTTTTAAACTCAGCAGTGCCGTAAAAAATGCCAAGTATTGCAAATGTGCCGACTGCTAGAACTTGCAGTGTTTCGAGCATGATATAACGGTCATAGAGCTTCATTTTCGCTAGGCCTCAGAAGCACCAGCGAGTATAGGGAGTAATATCGTGCTCTATGGGCAGCTCAGCGTTGATAGTGGCTGGTACTTCCCGACCAGCCTGACAGAGAATATGCCCCGTAGAATCAACAATAGTAGAAGGCCCCAAAGCTGTAGCAAAGACAAAAGAGCGGTGATTTTCCACAGCCCGCATAACGCAAAATGACACCATTTGATCACTCAATATGGAGAGGCGAAACCAACTATTGTCGCTTGAATCAATTAGAACTTCCCCTCCCGCTCTTACACCGGCAGAGCAAATTTGTGGTGAGACATTCTCGAAACAAACAACCGGAGATACTTTTACCTTTTTAAAATCAAAGACAACGGCTCTCTCTCCGGAACTCACGTCATTATACTTTTTACCAACACCGTAAAGTACTGTACCAAGCGGCGTAAGTCGAATCCAGTCGGGAGTATACTCGCCCACCGGCACAAGATAACGCTTGTGATAAATATCGGGTATGACTCTGCCATCTTCGGTGAAGGCACAAACAGAATTAAAAAGTCTTTCCTGCGGATCTTTATCAAAGATTCCTAGCACCCAGGCTTGCTTACGCCTGGCAGCAATTTGCGATGCCTGATTGAGAGAGCTGGCATTGGCTCTAAAGTTTAGAGCAATCGACCATTCCGGCCAAATACAGACAGAATTGGCTGGGCTTTTTGCACTTAGTTCAAAGTATGTTTTAAGAACATCGATGCCAGACACCTGATGCGCTTTAACAGAACGACCCGCCTGCAATGCCGAAAATAGCAGGGTTTTCTTCTGTGCCGTTCGCTCACTGTCTAAGCGTGAGTATCCGAACCACAAAAGCAACGCTGAAACCAATACAGTCAAAGACGTATGGACCAAGAGCCGTGGCCGACTAGCAAAAACAATAGGAGCAAACTTATCACGCCCCCAAACATTGGAGACCAACAGAGCAGCAAGATTGGCATTGACCAGCATTATCCAGGCACTGATGCCAACTCCACCGATAATAGAAGCGCTCTGTATAACCACTAATTGCTTATATTGACTATAGTGCAAGGGCGACCAGGGAAATCCCAGTAGTTGCGTGGTATTGCACATGCGGTCTATCAAGACCCAAGCCAGCGGAAGAACTAAAAAAGTGGGCCAGTGCCAGTTTCCCCCCTGCCGGATTGGCAACCAACCACTAACCAGAGGTATCGCTTTGAGCAAGCAAGGAAAAACCGATACATAAAGCCCCTGCCAAGCCGCCAGCATCAGCCAGATAGCAAAAGCAGCGAACTGCGGACAGTAGGAAAAGGTGCCTTCGCAATAGGCTGAGCGAAAAGTAAGGAGCCAACTTAAGTAGACCAGGTTATAACCCATACCAAAGCAAAAGCCACGACAACCGGCCAACCAAGGGCTGCCGGAGGCAAAAGCTAACAGCAAAAGAGTTGTAGGCAAAAACCAGGGCAAATACCACTGCTCCAAACCAGGAGCGCAAAAGCCAAGTACAGCGCCGCAGAGGGCCGCAACAATACGCCAGTACCCTTCGGAGCGACCCGAAGAGGGCAAAGAGGTCAGAGGAGGAGCCTCGTCTCGTAAATGAGCGGAGATTAAACCAGACACTAAACTTCGCAATGGCAAGGAATTCGACTACACACATTAGCGCACATAGAGCGCTAAATACCAGTAGTCAGGAGTCATGGAAGAATCAAAGATTTTCATTTTGGCCCAAATACCAAAGGCCTGATTAGCTCACCACAACTTCAATGAGAATGTGCACATGACAATTGTGCCTTCAATCGATAGACTGACCCAATAATAAAGAAGCAGCTTAACGTCAGTTTAGGTAGGCCTTCTAAACCTTGCCCGAGTGAAGTAATGCACCCAGAAGTCAAATTTTTTACAGACGCCATGGCCGTGATCTGCGCGCTGATCACGTTTTCGTATTATCTCTTACTCTTCTATAAGCCGAAGAGACGCAAGGCCGACCGTTCATTTAGTAGCGTCACAGTAATTGTTCCAGCCCACAACGAACAGCGCTATATAGAAGCCTGCTTGCTATCTATAATTAAGGCTGAATTTAAAGGCGAAAAAGAAATCATAGTTGTCGACGATGGCAGCACTGACGCCACCGCCGAAATTGTCTCGCGCATCAAGGCAGTAACACTGATCAGACAACCGCACAGAGGCAAAGCAGCCACTATCAATATGGCCATTGCTAAAGCTAAAGGCGAACTTGTTGCCATCATCGATGGTGACACCGAAATAGACGCTAATACTTTAGAAGTAATGCGCAAGGACCTAGAACAAGAAAAGACAGCAGGCACCACCTGCCCAGTGGGAGTGAAGAATCGCAATGTTGGCCTGCTCATGTGGCTACACGTCGAAGCGCTCTATGTTTCACTCTTGCGCTCAATTATGACTAAAGTTAATGCCAACATTATCAACTCAGGTCAGTGCGGAATGTTCCGCAAAAAAGAGTTGGTCGAGTGTGGTGGCTTTTCCACATTCGGTCTTTCCGAAGATATGGACATAGCAATTCGCCTTGTCAGAGCTGGTTATCACCTTGCTCTCAGCGAGGGCACAATGGCTCACACCAACATGCCAGATAATTTCGCCTGGTTCTGGCAGCAGCGGCTGCGCTGGTTTCGCGGTAGCCTCAACAATGTTATGCGTCATACGCGCCTGAACACTGGCATCATAGATCTCTACAGCATGCCCCTGGTAATCTATGGCTACGTTCAGTCTTTGATTATGGGCGGCTTTACTCTCTACAAGATCATGGACGGATATTGGGCTCACGTGCAGGCCTCCGGTCAGTTTTTGAACTGGCCCATTGTTGCCTTTCTTATCGATTGGGTATCAGCAGTTGGCATAGTTAAATGGACCTTTAGACTTATGTCCGGAGCATTGCCATTTACCCCGGTCGACCTAATTGGTGCCATCGGCTCAATTTTGAGCTATCCGCTCTTTGTCATTGCCATTATCAAATTTGATAAGAAATTCGATGTCAACCACATTATCCCCATATTGTTTATGGCCCCGCTCTGGTGGCTATGCATGATCGTTCAAGTAATTTGCATACCGGAGTTATTCAACAAGAAGCGCTATAACATCTGGACAAAGCCATCAGTTAACCAACCTCTTCCGGCTCCCAGCAAGGCAGCTGCAGGAGTTGAATGAGTACGACCACAACTAGACCGAAACCACTTTATGTCGCACAAGTGGCTGGGTTGCTGCTTATCAGTGGCGTTCTTGCGGCCATCTACACCATCTGCTGGGGCCTGGCCCGCAGCAATCCCTATGCCATTGAATATGAAGGCCATGTTTTATGGGCCTGCTTGCAGCTGGCCAAAGGCAGCAACATCTACAATTTAACAGCTCTGAGTCAAGACCCATGGAGCGTGGTTATATATAACCCTCTATATTTTGTCATTGGCGCTCTTTTACTAAAATTATTTGGCACCAGCTTCATACCTTTGCGCCTGCTGACTATGACTTCAGCCTTGCTGTGCTTTTTCAGTTTTGGGGCGCTATTGAACCGCTGTCGAGTGAGCGATTTTCATCTGATCATTGCCCTAGCCATGTTCATCGGCAGCTTGCCTGTACTGCACTGGTCTTCAGTGGCCAGAGTAGACCTCTTGGGCCTGGCCCTGGCAGTTATTGCCCTAGAAAGATTTGTCAAAAGCTGGAGCGATACTAGCGGCGGTGAGCAAGCAAAACTATCAATCGCGGCAGTAATACTTTCAACTCTGGCCTTCTTTAGCAAACAGCAATATGTGGTCTTTATGGTTGCCACAGTTCTCTTTGCTTTATACAAGGGGCAAAAGCGCCTGGCCCTGCAGTATCTGGCTGCCTACACTCTATTGTGTCTAGCAATTGCCGCTCTGCTGCAGACCATAACCGGCGGCTACTGGGCCCACCTATCTTATGCCGCTGGCCTACCCTGGGAATGGGAGACAATCAAGCAATTTCTTATCCCCTTTCTCTTAGATGCAAAAACCTTAGCCGCCCTCAGTATTATTGCCGCCGCCACCTTCTGGCATAAAGAAGCAAGCAGTAACTTACTAACCAAATCACAAAGTATTGAGGCCCTGCCAACGATACTGCTGCTTTGCTCCATACTGCCGGCACTCTATACCATGGGCCTGCGTGGAGCCTTTCACAATCACTTACTGTGCTGTGAATTCGCCCTGTTTTGGTTAGGAGCTATTAAGCTAGAAAAGCTGCCCGCAAATTTCGCCACAGCAGCCATTTTTGCTAGCGCTGCCAGCATGGCACCACTAATAGGTTTTACCGCTGAAATGGCTTTCTGCCATGCCCTGCGGGCTGATACAAAAGAAACCATAAGCATGCTAAGCCAGAGCTGCACAGATAAACCCCTACTACTAACCGAAGACCCTTCACTGGCCATATTTGCCGGAGCAGAACCAGCAATGGTTGATGCCACCACCATCTTAAATATCGGCGCCTTGCATCCAGGTCAACTGGATCTCTTGCTACAAAGACTCGATCAGAAAGCCTACGGGGCTGTCATCATCAATGCTCACGATGCCAGCGAACATAAAGAGCAGATCTGGAGAACCCCCGTGGTCAAAGCTATCCTGAAAAATTACAGCCCGTCAGGAAAATCTGGTGGCAACGGTATGAAGCAAGTAGTATTTCTGCCCAATAAGCAACTTTAAACAGCCCGCAGAGCGAATTAGAATTAAGTAAGCATGGACAATCTTGAAAAACATGACTCAAATCAGGCTATCCTGACCAACAGATAAGCCGACAAGCAAATAAGCAAAGATAATTTCAACACCGAGATTCTAGAAGTGACTGCGCAAACACTGTTAGTACCATCAAAGCAAACAGTTAATGAGGCCAAGGAAGCTGACAAATTTGCCTCGGCACACCTAGAGCAGCGAGCACCGTTCTTTCGTCGCCTTGCTGCTGTCACTTTGTATGACTACGTCGCCTGCCTTTGGAGCGTCACTATTGCCGTTGTCGCTTGTCGCACTTTGCTCGGTGCAGATGGCGCCAGATTGACAGCCCACGCTCCGATTCAAACACTCACCTTGATCGTCTTTTTATTTAGAGATAGTTTTTTCAATGGCCGTGGCCTGGGCAAAGGCTTACTTGATTTAGCGGTGGTAGACGAAAAGACGCGAGGACGAGCCACTATCGTTCAACTGCTACTGCGAAACTTAGTCTTCTTCGCCCCCTATTTTGTCTATCAACTGGCAGCGCCAATATGCGGGCACGAACTACTAACTAACCTGCAAATTTTCGCAGTTGCCTACACATTCTTGGTGCTTCTAATCGAAACCATTTTAATGCTCAGCGGCACTGGCATGAGGTTGGCAGATAAGCTTTCTGGAACAATCGTGGTGCAACTAAAGACCCCAGATCAGTGCTAAACACCAAGCTCGAAAACCTGCTTACCAATGGTTTTGCCTTTCTACTCTTCATCTCCTGCCTGAGCAAGTTTGGCGCAAATATTGATCACACTTTGCAATGCGGCGATACTGCCTGGTTAATAAAGACCGGTCAATACATTCTTTCTCATGGCATTCCGGCGACAGATTGCTTTAGCTTTACTTGCCCAGACCGCCCCATCGTCATTTACCAATGGCTGTTTACCATTGCTCTCGGCGTACTTTTTCAGCATGGCGGTCTCTGGTTAGTGGGGCTGGCGGCTGGTATAGCCACCGCCCTAATTTATTTATGCTATCTGCCAGTCTCAATGATAAGACAGGGGGTCAAACCCATCTATGTCTTTGGCCTGCTCAGCCTGGTCTGCAGTCCTATATTTTTCTGGGCTCGGCCCCAGTTAATATCATTTCTTCTAATTGCAGTATTCACTATTATTCTTGAGCGTTTTCGCAATCATGGTTACAACAACTCTCTCTGGCTACTGCCACCGCTCATGGTGCTATGGGCAAACACACATTCTTTTTGGTTCATTGGTTTAGCAATGGTAGCGACCTATCTTCTGATAGAGCTAGGGCAAAAGCAGTGCCAAAATCGCCAGAGACTGCTCCTTCTTCTTTTTGCCTGCATCGGGGCGATACTGGTAAACCCTTATGGTTGGGGCCTGATTACCTACAACCTTTCATTCACCACGGAGCCCGACTTCGGCTCAATAAGAGAAATACAACCAGTTCTGCTCACTCATCCGCGCTTGTTTATCAATCACTTACTCTACCTAACCCTGGCCTGGCTAGTCATTCTCAGGGGGCACCGCAGCGTACCCCTGGCGGGGTTGATTTTAGCAGCCGTAGCAAGTGCAGCCGCCTTAATGTTCTACCGCTTTGTACCAGTGGCGATACTGCTTACCTGGCCCTATATGGGTTTGGCCCTAAGTAGAATGACGATTTTCAATAGAGACCAGACAAAGCCACTGAAGCAATTTTCAAATTTAGAAAGCTGGGGTTTTGCCGCTATCGCCATTAGCTGTGCAGTCTTTTCCTTCCTGCAGCGCTTTCCAGCGGGACAAGCCGTCTGGTTTACCAATTCAGACACTAATCTTGAAACCACAATTTTTCTCAAACAACACCCCGATCTAACCAAGAACATGTTTTGCGACCCGGCCATAGGCAACTGCCTAATTTTCGAGAATCTCAGCCCGGTCTTTATTGATACACGTTTCGATTTCTATGGTCGGAAATTTTGCACTGAATACAACAACTGCTTCAATGCCGAAGAGGGCTGGCAAAGCTACCTGGCGAAGTGGCAGGTTAGCTCACTATGCGTGGACGACTCTTATCAAATCTATCAAGCTCTATTATCTTCACCAGACTGGCTATTGGTTTTTGACGACCAACATTTCTCGCTTTGGCTACCTAATAACCAAGCCGGAGAGAAGAAGCGGCAAGAACTAGTCACCAGCATGGGGGGCCGAGAACTTAGTAATTTAGCTCCGCAGCGACGTCAAGAAATGCCCGAGCAGCTCTGTCGCAAACATGCACTTACGGCAATTTCTTATTTATCAAAAGGCCAAAAGAAACTGGCTTTGCAAGAAGTAGAACTTGGTCTGAGCTGGTCAAAACAAGGCAAGCTAGCTGCTTTTCTCGAACGGCTCAAAAAACACCTACAAGAGAATTAGAGCGAATTAGAGCCCAGACTAGCCGACATTAGCTAAAGCCCGACCAGTGCCAGAGGCAAAAGCCAGCGAGTCTTCAGGCAGTGCTTCAAAGACAAACTTACCGCTCTCAACTTTTACTCGGCCCCATGGAATACCAGGCTCGTGATCAAAGACCACCAACCAATTTTGCTCAGCTGCTCGGGCCAGCCATTCTGACTTGATGTCGCAACTAACCAGGGGATAATGGTCATAGCCCATGACCCAAGGCGGGGTGATGTGACTCTTGGTGGGAAGAATATCAGCGAAATAAACGCCTTTTTCGCTTTCTGACTCGAAATAAACGACTTGATGATGACTGGTGTGCCCACCGGTGACTTTTACCCAGACACCAGGCACCACTTCATAATCACCATCGACGAACAAAATTTGATCGTGTTCTTTCAGTGGTACGAAATCATCAGGTCTATAGCTGGCCTTAGCCCGAGCATTTGCCTTAAAAGCAAAATCCCATTCGCCTTTCTGCACGACGTATTGAGCATTAGGAAATACAGGAACTAGCTTGCCATCTTTAAGCATGGTGGCACCACCAGCATGATCAAAGTGCAAGTGCGAAATAACAACGAAATCAATGTCTTCTGGCTTGAGATTGACTTGATCAAGAACAGTGGCAGAACTAACTAGCGACTTGAGACCGTAACGCTCTCTTTCCTTGTCACTCCAGCGATCACCCATGCCGGTTTCAATCAGCACTTTCTTATCACCAGTATCGATAAGGAGCAAATTGCAGGCTATCACCACGCGGTTGTGCTCGTCAGACGGAGAAGTCTTGCTCCATAGCGTCTTCGGCACCACACCGAACATAGCACCGCCATCGAGCCTGAATACGCACTCGCGAATGATCGAAAGATCGAATTTACCGAATCTCAATAGGCCCCCTAAAAGTAGAACAGCAACTATCTAATTTCTTGTGCCGTTCTTAATTTTAGCAGCTTCTTTACTGCGAGCGCGCTTGCCCTTCTTACCCTTACCATGACGTTTAATCAGCGGCACGGGGCTATTTGCTGGGCTCGGCAAACAGACATCAAAGGGTGTGACTATATGCAAATCAGCATGATGTTCACGGCTAGCTCTTTCGGTTGCGTCTTGCGCTCTTGTTTCTTGCGCCGCTTCATCGACTTGGGCTTCTTCTAGAGCCACTTC
>Ga0075444_10000273_pt1 | contig 30387 bp, 29 predicted proteins | sample CoawatmetaG01DNA_FD_76836 | JGI IMG/M metagenome (GOLD analysis project Ga0075444, IMG submission 76836) | Marine microbial communities from the West Antarctic Peninsula - Coastal water metaG017-DNA | ecosystem: Environmental > Aquatic > Marine > Coastal | place: Atlantic Ocean: West Antarctic... | reverse complement strand
GAGATTGCCTCAAGAAACAAAAGATATCTTAGATGAAGCTGCGAAGCGTATTCGTCGTTTTGCTGAGGCCGTAGTGGCTGTGGCTAAGCCTGTGACCGTTGATTGTGGTGAGTATCAGGCTGGCTTCGATTTCAAGCCCGTGGCCCGCGTCGCTTGCTACATTCCAGCTGGCCGCTATCCGCTGCCCTCTACGGCTCTGATGACCGCCGTCACGGCTCAGGTTGCTGGCGTGGAAGACATTTGCATTGTCTCGCCATGTTTGAAAGACGAAATATTATATGCTGGCTCGCTTGCTGGAGTAACCGAGTTCCACGAGGTTGGAGGCGCACAGGCTATAGCTGCTGTGGCCTATGGCACTGAGAGCATCAAATCAGTTGATATGATTGTCGGTCCTGGCAATGCCTACGTCACTGAAGCAAAACGCCAAGTTTACGGACGAGTTGGTATAGATATGCTGGCCGGACCAAGTGAAGTAGCCATTGTCGCTGACTGCGGCGCTAATGCTGAGTGGCTCGCTCTCGATTTGCTGTCACAGGCAGAGCATGACCCTAATGCTCGTTCTTATTTGCTCACTGACAGCGAGGCTTTAGCCCGGGCTGTGGCTGTTCTCATAGTTGAGAAAGTTAGTACCCTTAGTCTGCCTGACTACATTGATATTGCCTTAGCTTCTAGTGCCATTGTTGTTCTCGATTCTTTGGAAGCTTGCGTTGCTGCCGCCAACAATGTTGCCCCGGAGCATTTGCAGCTGCAAGTTAAAGATCCTGCTGCTCTCAAGTCGCAGTTGAAGAACTATGGTGCTCTCTTTATGGGTTACAACGCTACTGTACCTTACGGAGACTATGCTGCCGGGCCTAATCACACACTGCCTACAAATCGAGCTGCACGCTTTGCTGGAGGTTTGAATCCATTCACTTTCTTGCGCGGTCAGAGCTGGTTGCATCTGAGCGGTACCGCCAAGGAATTATCTATGCTCACTGCTGGTTTTGCCGATCTGGAAGGCTTAACGGCTCATGCTGCTGCTGCGAGGGCGCGATTGAACTAGGTGATTGTTTTGTGGTCGCTCGCTTTCTATTCTCCTCGGTAAACTTCGGCTCGATAAACGGTAAAGGATCTGAAAATGACGAATCTAGTGCGAGACGATATAGCGCAAACTGAAGGCTACGCACCCGGTGAGCAGCCGAGCGATACAACTACAATAAAGCTCAATACCAACGAAAACCCTTATCCTCCATCGCCCAAAGCTTTGGCAGCGGTTGCGGCGATTGCGGCTAATGGGGCAGAGCTAGTGCGACGCTATCCGGACCCGACAGCCCGAATTTTTCGGGAAGAGGCGGCGAAGTTGCACGGCGTTCCAGCTGATTGGATTTTGACTTTCAACGGCGGCGATGATTTGCTTAATGTCATAATTCGCACTTGTGCTGGGGAAGGCGACGCCGTAGCTTTTTTGGAGCCTTCGTATTCGCTCTATCCGGTTTTGACAAAGATACAAGCGGCTAGACCGCTGGTCTTGTCTTACGATATTGCTGGCACCGAGTGGAAGCTGCCAGCCGGTATCGAAACTACAGATGCTGCTCTTCTCTTGATAGTAAATCCCAACGCACCATCTGGTCATTTTGAGCCGCTGGAGAGGATTGAAAGCATAGCGAAGAATTTTCGTGGAGTGGTTTTAATTGATGAAGCCTACATCAATTTTGCCAATGATTCGGCACTGCCATTGGTGCATAAATATAGCAATATAGTAATTCTGCGCAGTATGTCTAAGGGCTATTCGCTGGCTGGCTTGCGTTTCGGCTATGCCATTGGACAGGCATCTTTGCTAAAGGAATTGGTCAAGGTGCGCGATTCGTATCCCTGTGATGTGGTTTCGATTGCCGCGGCCACAGCAGCACTTGCAGATCAAGAATATGCTCGCTCTACTTGGAGTAGTGTTTGCTCAGAACGAGAGCGTTTGTATTCAGCTCTTGAGGCCTTGGGATTTAGTATGCCTAGGTCTCATTCTAATTTTCTCTTGGCTGAAGTCCCGGCTGGGGCAAGTGCAGAGAGAATCTACCACGAGTTAAAGAGTCGCTCAATATTAGTGCGCTGGTGGAATCTACCTCGTTTGGCTGCTAGAGTTAGGATAACTGTTGGCACAAAAGAGCAAAACGATAAGCTATTGGCTGCCTTGCAAGATATTCTTAGTAGCGCTAGCAGCAATTAGTAGCAATTAGCAGCAAGAGCTTGTAAATAGAACTAATTAGAATTAGATAGCAATGGAGTAATAAATGAGCGACAAGATGGTGTTAATACCTGGGCCAAGCCACCCAATTACTGTCGAGCACAGCCCTTCGCGGGTCGTCGTTAAGTTCGGTGGTGTAGTTGTGGCCGATACCACTGAGGCCGTTATTCTAAAGCAGCCTAGCAGCCCTGAGCGTTTTGTTATCCCGCGCAAAGACGTTAAGATGGAATTATTGGAGCGTAGTGAGAAGACTAGCTATTGCCCATATAAAGGCGACGTCTCGTACTTCAATCTCAAGAGCGGCGACGCCAGTTCAGCGAATGCGGCCTTTTCTTTTGAGACTCCACATGCGGCTGTTGCCGAGCTAAAAGAACGCATTGGCTTCTATACTGAGAAAGTAGAGTCGATTGTCGAGGAGAAAGTAGGTTAGGACATTCTTTCTGCGTGCTGGAGAGTTTTTAGACGAACCACCGGTCTGGTTCGCTAGATTTGTTTGGTTCTATCCACTCAATTCAATCTGGCTGCTATTCGGATTGCTTTCTATTGTGTGTGTCTGTCCGCCACTTGCTGCCTTCATTCGCGACAATGGCTGGGGGCCGGTTTATCTCTATTACTATTGGACTCCTTTGGTCGTGTTGCTCTTTAGCAGCAGGTGGTTTCGCAGTCAAGTAGCTTTTATGCTATTCGCCTGGTTTTTGAGCTTGATGTTGTTGAACTTGCTGCTTGGTATTACGCAGGGAGCGTATATTAGTGCTATCAGTAAAGCCTTTAGCGCTGCTATTGTGCAAGGAACAAAGTGAAGAAGATTTTGTCAGCAGCTGGATAGCTCATTTCGATCAGCAGGCCGCTGGTGCCAAATCTATTTTTTTTGTTTTTTGTCGCAGTTGTCGTCTGTTACAGTGAGGCGCGGCACAAAGGTATCTGCTTTTTTGTGGTTACCAGGAAATCTTTCTATGATTTCGATGCTAGTTTGGTCTTTTCCCATGCTTAGGTGCGCTGGGAATCTGTAGCTGTGATCCGATTGTTTGGCTGCGTCACCTTTCAATATTGAGTCCCATTGGCACGAACCGGCTTGTAAAAGCATCTTACCTGCGGTAGAGAAGTCGCCTCTCTCAAGCGACTGGTAGAGCTGTTGGCTTGTCTGATTTGTTGCATCTCTATTTTTAGCAGCTTGAATTTGGGCATCAGTTTGTGGTTGGAAAATGGCATTGAAGTCTGTCATTTAATTCTTCTCTCGGTCGGGGGTAACCGTTTGTTTTCATAGATTAAGGCTCTTCTGGAGACTAGTAAATACGTGAATGTACTAGCCTCTATGCCGGGTCTTGGATTTGTCTGCATCATTGCCAAGATTGACGGCGCTTAGGCAGCCGGTTTAAATGTGCCTGGTCTGGCGAACTCGCAGGTTGTCCCTACAGCGTCTCCTGTAGCCATTCCGAGGAGTGAGCCTAGATAGCGGGCCTGTAAATCAATTGGCATTGGTTTATTGCTCTGTTTTTTGTTCAAGTTCGGCTAAACGCTCTGCCAGCTTTGCCTGTACCAAGTTTATCTCTTCTAGTCTGTGCTGAACCGTTTCTTTGATGGTTCTGATATCTTCAAGTGATTTTTCCTCTTGCAGGTAAGCATTTAGGACACCTATTCTTCGTGCTTTTGCCTCTTCTGCCAGAGCTGTATTTTCTTTTAGTTCGGCCATCATCTGTCGTTCTTTCCAAACCGTAGCGCTCTCTCTGTACTTTGCTAGAACTTTGATTGTCTCGTGCTCGGTAATCAGTAGGTTGACGCACCACTTTTCCATTTCCTTGTTAGCTAGGCTAAAATCCGAAAGCGCTTTTTTTGTTTGCGCAGTAGACATAGACTTTGTTTCAACCGCAGGAAGATTTGCAATTATTTCGAAGGAGGCTTTTGCCAGCTCTTCGCGTCTCTCAATGTCCTTCTCCATCGGCATAAACATTGTCGGCGAGAGTGTGATACGGCCTCCATTTATTTTAAGTGCTTCTGTAAGTCTTTCCTCTCTATCTAAGATCTTTTGTTCGGCCTTAGCTATTGCCTGTTCGGTAGCCTCTATGGAGCGGCCGCTACTTTTGATGATGCCATTGGCTCGCTCCTTGCGCACAGCGGATGCTAGTGCTAGTCGTTTTTCTAGTTCTATTCCTTTCTCAAGGTCTTCCGTCTCCAGTCTCAGCAACTTTCTTTCTAGTAGGGCAAGTTTGTGCTTTTGTAGTTCCAAATTCTTTGATGCATTGCGATCTGACCTTATAGCTTGTTGCTGAATCTCAGCCGCCTGCTTAATAATTGGATGATTTGCTTTTTTCTGCCGAGCTGCTCGGCGAATAATCTTGTCTGCTTCCCTTCTCGCCTTTTGTGCCTTGCTCCTAAACTCTTGCTCTTTTGTGCAGGCCTTCTTGATAAGTCTTTTGCAAGCATCTACCTTTAGTGTATGAGTTTGCAATTCTCGCTCTGCAATCATTGCGAGGTCTTCTTGGTTTGGAATTAGACAGCGCCAAATCGCTCTTTCGAGTCTGGCTAATTGTGACTTAGATTCACTGTAGAAATTGAGTATATTTATCGCCTGGCTGGGCTGCCCTTCCATCGTCAATACTTTTGGCAGACTTCTAGTCGCGGTGCTCTTGGAAGACTTGGCTGTTTTCTTGTCCTCATTCTTTCGTGGCAGCCGTCGCTTCTTTAGATCCGATACAGCGCTCGTCTGAGCTGCTTTTTGGAAGCGTTTTATTTCTTGATCCAATTCTCTTTCAAGCGAGAGTACTATGAACACTGACTTGACGTATGTTTCAAGTCGTTCGAGCAGGCTTGCCTCAGGCCTGGTTTTGTCTTTTTCTGCGACCTCTGATTCTCTTTTACTTTTCATTGGCTTTCAGCGGCATAGGCAAAAAAGAACGCTGATGGCGGCCGCCGCGTTTGTCCGCTTCAATAGTGATTATCTCGCGATCGTCCATTTATCGAGCGTATCTTGCAGCTCGTCAGAAGTCAACGTGATCTATTCGATTCAGTCTGAACCAAGCTTTTCTAATAGTTAGCCATTCCAACCACTGGCACCTTGCGATAGACCATCACGTCAGAGAATCCGTTCTTATTCCAGCGGCCATCTTTGTCGTGCATTTTGTCGTTAAAACGATCAAGGCTACCGTCACCGATGATGGTGCCAGTGTCGCTATTGTTTTCGTAGATCTTGCCCTGGCCTTTGTAAATGGCAGCGTGACCGGGCATTCCGTCTGGGCGTTGGCCAATCAGTACATCACCGGGGTTGACGCTGTCACTTTTCAATGCACCATCTTGCGGAACAGCTTCATAGCCGTGTAGTTTCAAGAGTTGGGCAAGTTGCTTATTGTTGTTAGTAATAGGGAAGCTTGGATCTAGTTCGTGCAATGCTCCTGATACAGCTAAAGCGCATCCGAGGCGCGGATTGATTTTAGGATCAAGTTCTAAAATCGATTTGCCTTCTAGTGGTAGCGCAGGAAGGCTGTCGCTAGGGCCGCGGCTTGTTGTATCGTCGCCGTAGCCAGCGCTGCCTCTGGGGCGGGAGATCATTTCAATGTCTTCGTCTGGGACTATTCTGTCCGTCCGATCTGAGTCTTCTGATTCATAAGGAGCCCAACCATTTTGGGGAATTCTGAAATCAATCGATGGATTGCCATTTCCGGTGATATCGTCGGGAATGCCGAGGTCGATAAAGCAATCTGGTTTTGCTGACGGGGTGAGGCCGTAAATGTCATCGCTTCTGAATTGCAGAAAAGGCATGTTGTCGTCTAAGCCCTTGCCGTCAGCGCGAAGAACAGGCATGTTGTCGTCAATGCCCTTGCTGTCGAAACGCAGTACGGGCATATTGTCGTCGAAACCCTTGCTGTCAAAACGCAGCACTGGCATATTGTCTATCAGTTTTAGCCCTGCACCTTTGCCGGTATCCAGACCGTTGATCGAAAAATTGTTATCGAACCCTTGTGGCAGGCTGCCACCACGTGAGCAAGAGTTGTCGCCTCTAAAGAGATCAATAGGGCTAGCGAAAGACTGTGCGTCTGGTGTGGCTTTGACTTGGTCCGAAGCAGCATCATTTGCTAGATTGTTGACTCTAACCATTGAGTTTCACCTTTGGCAGGGCTGACTGTTTGAAAGGATGCTAATTAAGTAGTAATTTGGGCGGTCGGTTGCAAAGTGCTCGACTCCAATAAGATAACTTGCAGTTATTGGCATTTTGAGGGCGCAGTGGGGTAACCCCTAAGCAAGTTGCAAATCTTGCAAATTCTGTACATCTTTTGCATCTTTTACATCTTTTACATCTTTTACATAGTCAATTTGACGCACCCGCTTCTTTCTGTTAAATTACATACCAACTAGTCGGTACTGAATTTTGGGCCTAATCCAAATTTCAAAAAAGAGATATGCCTACCTACTTACTTACCTACTTACTTACCTGCCTACTTACCTAACCAATGGCCCGCACCCGCAATAGCCTTGAAACCCGCACCAAGCTGCTTGACGCCGCTCGTGATCTGATTCGCGCCAAGGGCTACAGCGCCACAACCGTAGACGACATTTGCCTGGCCGCAGGTGTAACCAAAGGCGGCTTCTTCCATCATTTTGAAAGCAAAGACCAGCTTGGCGTTGCTGCTGCTGAGCAATTTAGCAATATGGCTGTGCAGATTTTTGCAGCCGCCCCGTATCAAGCTCTTGAAGATCCACGTGATCGCCTTTTGGGCTACATCGATTTTCGCATCGCCATGTTGGGCGCTGAAATCTCACAGTACACCTGCTTGCTCGGCACCATGGTGCAAGAAGCTTATGCAACCCATCCCGGTGTGCGTGAGGCCTGTGATGCCGGGATGACAGCCCATGTAAGAGAATTGGCGCACGATATTGAGGACGCTAAGTTACTCTACGCACCAAAGGCTAGTTGGACGTCTGAGAGCGTCGGCTATTTCATTCAATCAGTTATACAAGGGGCATTTATTTTTGCCAAAGCTAAGCAAAGCCCAGAGGTTGCGGTGCAAAGCATGATGCATTTGCGTCGTTATTTAGAGTCTTTGTTTGAACACCAATAAGGAGTGACCATGTCAGAAACTACATCGACGGTACCCGAACACAAAGAGACTGCCAACAATATGGAGCGCGAGTTAACTTTGACCCGCATCATTGATGCCCCTCCATCAAAGGTATTTAGAGCTTGGACTGAGCCAGATTTGATCGTTCAATGGTTTACGCCACCACCATATAAGACCATATCTGCGGAAGTAGATTTGCGCGCTGGTGGCTCAAATGTGATTGTGATGCAGGCTCCTGATGGCACACAGATTCCCAATAAGGGCATCTATTTAGAAGTCGTGAAGAATGAGCGTTTAGTTTTTACTGATGCTTATACCAGTGCTTGGGTGCCATCTGAAAAGCCGTTCATGACTGGCATTCTTACCTTTGAAGAGCATGAAGGCAAAACTAAATACACTGCTCGCGTGTTGCATTGGACAGTGGCTGACCGCGAAGCTCACGAGAAAATGGGCTTCTATGAAGGTTGGGGTATAGCTACAGATCAGCTTGCGGCCCTAGTGGCAAAGCTCAAATAGAGAGAGGAAAATTTTTAGATGATTGAAACACCTGTAGTGGTAGATGCCCCTGCGCAAGAGACTGCCTGCATTCATATTGTAGTTCCCAGAGCAGAGATTCAAACGGTTATGGGGCCTGGCATAATGGAGATTTTTGAGGCTCTTGCTGCCCAGGGGATGAAGCCCACTGGCCCCTGGTTTACGCACCACTTAAAGAGGCCAGATGATACTTTCGATTTTGAAATTTGCGTTCCTGTGGCATCACCGGTAACACCAGTTGGACGCGTTAAGGCGGGTCAAATGCCTGCGCATACTGTCGCTCGCACTGTTTATCAGGGCGGATATGAAGGTCTTGGTGAGGCCTGGGGCGAGTTTTTGCAATGGATTGAGGCCGAAGGTCATGAATCTGCTGAAGACCTCTGGGAGGTTTATATGGTTGGCCCAGAGTCTGGCCCCGATCCAAGTCAATGGCGTACTCAGCTCAATCGGCCACTGAATTAATTGAAGTTATTTGAGGAAGAAACTGATGATCAAGAAAATAGCAATAGGTGCTGTCGCCCTTGTCGGGTTGGCGCTGGTGGTGATTTTAGGCATGGCCGCAAGCAAGCCAGATACATTCACCGTTGAACGTTCGGCCGTGATTAAGGCTTCTCCTGAAAAGCTGTTTGGTATGGTAAATGATTTGCATAACTGGACGCAGTGGTCTCCTTATGAAGAAAAAGATCCTAAGATGAAGCGCACCTTTAGTGGAGCTGAGAAGGGCAAAGGCGCTGTTTATGCTTGGGATGGCAATGATGAAGTAGGTTCAGGCAGTATGGAAATTGCTGAGGTGGCAGAGCCTTCCAATGTAAAAATAGATTTGCACTTTCTTAAGCCATTCAAGGGCGACAATAAGGTCAATTTCTCCTTTGTACCTGAAGGCGATATGACCAAGGTTACTTGGGCTATGAGTGGCGATGCTCCCTTCATGTGCAAAGTGATGCAGATCTTCTGCAACATGGATGAGATGTGCGGAAAGGACTTCGCTAAGGGCCTTGCTAAGCTGAAAACGTTAACTGAGAGCTAAAACGGAACTTTCACTCTTCGCTCCCGTCAGCTGGCAGACCACAGAATGAAGAGGAAAAGTAATCATGTCGAATTTGAAGCAGGCATTCGCCCTGGCTGCCGCTTTGTGCGCAGTGCCACTTGGTACTCTCACCTGTTACGCTGGTGAAACACAGTCGAGTAGTATGGCTCAGACTCAAAGCGGCAGTGAAGCGCCGCCCATGGGTTCGACCACCACGACTAGTTCTAGTTCGCAGAACTCCACCCAGGCTGGTACTTCCAACTCGAGCCAATCGGCTACGGTTGATAGGCAATCTTCGTCAGCTAGCAGCAGTCTCGCACCGGGAAATAGCACTAGCACAACCACCACTCAGTCAAGGGTTGCCCCAAGTGTGCCAGTGACCACAACTACGGCTTCAAATCGCTCTAAGACCACTGTGCAGAGGACAGCCGTTCGCCCTAGGCCTAAAGTAAAGACCTGGAAGACCCAAACCTGGAACCACAGAGTAGTCAGACACTAAATCGAGATCCAAAGTTGTCGGGCGGGGTAAACTTAGATCATTAATTGGATAAATTGATGATTCAAGGCTTCGCTCGACAATTTAGGCTGTGCTGCTTGGCGGTGGTGATAACCATCACTGCTGCAACGTCGCAGTCTTTTGCTGCTGGCGGCGTCGATAGTGCTGATCACGCTGGTAGTGCTGGTCAAGCTGGTCAAGCTGGTAGTGCTAAGAAGAAGCTCATTGCTGAGTACAATCATGGCGATTTTAAGCTGGCCGAGGCCAGTGGCCGGTTGGCGTTGACGCTGCAGCCAACCGACATGGAAATTCGATATTATTTGGCCAACACTTTGTCTAAGCTGGGCAAAGCCGAAGAAGCCATTTTTGAGTACCGGCAGTGTTTGAATGGTACTGCCTCTGAGCAACTCAAAGAATTCTCAAGGCAGGGTCTTGAGAAGCTTCTGCAGCAGAAAGAAGCTGCCTTGGCTGCGGCATTGAAATCGCCAGCGCATCAGAAAGAAACTGAGTTGAATGCTTTTCAGAAGCGAATAACCGACGAGCAGAATCAGGCTGAAAGTAAGCTCAGAGATGAGTTGTCCCAGGCGAAAAGGCTGGCGAGTGAACGCTATTCTTCTCGCATGCGTCATAGCCCGCGAGACTATTCACCGACTTCTTATCAGCAGAGCGCCAGTGATGCTAACTTTTACCAGCGAGAGTTGCGAGCCCTCGATGAAGAGTATTTTCGCAAGGTCGCCGACCTGCGCAATCATGCCGCTAACGCTTTGAGTCAGACTAACTGTGGCAAGAGTACAATTCGGGTGATGCCATCGCTGAGCTCTAGCAAAGTAAAGAACTACATAAACTACTCTGATGAGGTTGAAGCACCAGTTAAGCCACTGCCTGAGTCAATGAGCGCTACTGCCTTGTCGCTTGGTAGCAGCGCGAAACCGAAAAAACACGCCGTTGCTTCGGGTAAGTCTAAATGAAGTTAGCGCTGGTGCTTGGCCTTCTGGTAGTTTCAGTCTCCATTTTCGGCTCGTTTGTTGTGGCACCTCCAGCGGATTCAGCTCCGCAGTCAAAAACTAGCGCGTCTGCAAAGTCTTCAACGAGCAGTTCAATAACGCTATCGGGCGAGGTCAATGTTTTGGCTGGTGCCTGCGCTGCTTCTGGAATAACCATAAAAGACAATAAACTGCCCACTGTTATTGAAAAGGTGCGAATGGGTTCCGCCGCTGCCTATGCTGGTTTAGCAGCAGGTGATCGCGTCCTCAACGGTCAGATTGGTCAGAACAAAATGTTTCTAGCTATCGAGCGTGCTGGTAAGAAATACACTGTGGCTTTACAGTACACTCCTGATAATCTGGCAGCTGATGCTGCTCGCGAAGCGGCAAGAAAAAGGCCGAATTTAAAGCTTTCCGCTGCTGTCACGTCTCCTGATCAAGAGCGAAAGAGAGAAGCAGCGCGAGTTCTAGCTGCTGCGGCCACTGAGTCGGTTGATTGGCGTACTTTGAAAAATTATGAAATCGTCGTTATGGTCGACTCATCGGGCTCGATGGACGACAAGCTGAATTCTCCACCAATGACAAAGTGGGAGTGGTGTAGCAAAGAAATTGTCAGTTTGGCCAAAGAAGCTGAGCGACTTGGTAGTGGCGGATTTACTCTCTGCACTTTTGAGAGTAATCATGAGATTTTTACCAATTGCACTGCTGCCAATGTTCGCCAATTCTTGCATAATCGACACCCGGGTGGTGGTACTAATTTAGCTACTCCGCTCAATGAAGTGATTGACAGGCACTTCAAGAATGCCAATCGCAAGCCGCTTTTAGTAGTTGTGATTACCGATGCCCTGGTTTCCAATGACGAGATCGAGAACATTTTGATTGCGGCCTCTAAGCGAGTTCGCTCTCCCTAAGAGGCCCAGTTTCTCTTCTTGCAATTAGGTGATGATGCCGCAGGACAGGAGCTTGCCCAGATTTTGGACGACGAGCTAACTACTCTTGGTGCCCAATACGATATCGTCAGCAGTATCACATCTGATCCACTTGTTTCTTTTGGTCTGCGTCGCGGCATGATTGCCGCCATGACTAAGGCGCCTGAAACCAGGCATACTAAAAAGGCGGCCACACCGGGTGAAGAGCTTGCTCGGGTACGGGAAGAGTTGAGGCGGCTGCGAGCTAGCAAGGTTAAATAGAAGAGGTGCGGGTATCGGTGTCTAATAATTTTGCGACTAAGATCTTATCCCTTTGGGCTACCTGGATTGCTTTCTCTTCTCTGTGTGCCTGCACGCAACCTGTGGTTGAAGAAAATCATGCTTTGCGCGAGCAAGGTGTAGCTCTTTGTCGCGCTGGCAAAATAAAGGAAGCCGCCGCCTTGTTCAACAATAAGCTGGCTGCTGATGATAAGTCTGCTGATGCTCATTATGGTCTCGCGACTGTCTATTCGGCTGAATTTGAAGAAGACAAGGCCATTGCCGAGTACGATCGAGCGATTGAATTGAATCCGCGTTTGGAAGAAGCATACAATGATCGCGGCAATGAGTATTTGGCAAAAGACTTATATGATCAGGCAATTGCAGACTATACCAAAGCTATCAGTTTAGGCCCTCAGCATTATGTGCACTGGTATGGTCGGTCATGCGCTTATCGAAGGAAGGGAGAGTTTGCCAAGGCTAGAATGGATGCCACTGAGGCAATTAGTCGCGCACCTAAGTATGCTCCTTTGTATTTATGTCGAGCAAGAGCAGAGCAAAGTCTGAATCTGCCCAAAGAAGCCCAAGCTGACCTCGGAATAGCCTTGAGTTTGCCAGCTTCTTCGGTTTATGAGTTCAATACTATCGCCGGTTATTTGTGGGATGTCGGCAATCCAAGTTTAGCCCTCAAGCAATACGATAAAGTGATTGCCTTAGACCCTAAAGATCACGAAGCCTACAGTGCGCGCTCTGATTGCTATAAAGCGATGGGTAACTTAGCTAAAGCTCGGGCTGATTTGAATTTAGCCGCTCGCTATGCTCCCGAGCCTGATTGGTATAAAGTGTCATTTCTCACTCTCGATGACCTCGATTACGATGCTGCCCACGGTGTATCTTTGCCAGTGCGTTGGGCTCTTGCCTGCTCAGCTTTGATGTTTACCAACCATGATGAAGGTTGCAATTCATTGCGAGGCGATGCTGCGACAGAGGAGAACAACGACACTGAACGCGAGGCTCTTGCGGAATGGTGGGGGATTGAATCTCGTGATGAATTATTCGACCAGCTAGAAGCCCTGCGGGGAGACGGCGGCTTTAATCACACTTGGAAAGAGTACGTGAAATATCAGACCAATGGTATGCAACTAGACCAACTGTTGGACGTTGCTAGTGATATTACTGGTGGTGACTTTAGTAATCGCATGTCTCTTGTCGAGCAATACGGTAAAGAGTTTGGACCTAGGGGCATTCTTGCCTGGGATCTTTGTCGTTATGTTTGCCTTGTGCGTTGGGGCTTCAGGCTTGGTTTTGTCAGCGAGCAAGAGGCCAATGCTTTGCTTCTGCCTGTAGCAAGAAGATTGCAGAGCACTTACAGCAGTTGGCAGCAGATGGGCGAAGAATATTTGATTGGTCGCAAGTTCTGGAATGAAGAACACTGGAAGAAAGATGAGAAGGAATACAGTCGTATTTATAAGTTGTTGCTGACCGAGAAAAGTAGCCCGTGGATGACAATACCGTGGGATACCGATCTTGGCGCACCGGCTACGTCAAAGGTTCTTGCAGCGCCGGATGGCGTGGCAACTAAAGTTGCTCTGAGGGCCATCGGGGAAATGAAAACTTCTCAAAGAATAATTGGTCAGTTCTTAAAGTTTTTGGCCGCTCGAAAGGATGCGAGAGTTTTGTCCGAGAAGCAGTCGACGGTAGAGACCGCGCCTTTTGTCTGTGATATTAGTGATCCTAAGGTCTTGCTTGATATTGCTCTAGCGGCACAGATGAAAATGAGCATCTACTCCTTCATGCCAGCTTCTGATATGGCTTTATGGAAGGGCTTGTATCGAAATTGTACTCAGAGAAAGAGCGTCCAGTCTGATAGCCAAGCTCAGTTTCTTTTGAAGGAATTCAACTGTCCTATGAAGCGTACCGAAATCTCTTGTTCCAGTGAGCGAAGTGAGATACTTGCACGACAGGGTCAGGCGCTTAAGGTTATGGATTTGTACTTAAATCAAGCAGAGTTAGTAACTGCGAAACTTGGGTCGCGTGGTGCAGATTGGACTGCAATCGCTAGTCCGCTGTTGAACGGTGTTAGCGACATTGATGTTCTCACAGATATTGCAGCCAGTGCTTATTGTAAATGTCAAATGGACGACGGAGCCGCTGGATGCCTTGACTTCACTTTGGTTTGCATTGACCAAGTAATCAAAGGACCAAAAAACAAGGCCTTGGATACCATCGAGTTCTTTTACTGCATTTCGCGGGGTGGTGCCGCTACGTCAGAATATCTTGATGAGGCAGCGGCTAAGGTTCATGGTATGACTGTGTCAGAGTATATGAAATTCCGATTTGGCCGAGACAAGCATTAGTGCTGCGACTCAACTAATCCATTTTTCCTTACTTCGCAGGTACGCCCACAATTGAAACACCAGTTGGACCATCAACAGTGCGTTTGAGGTCAATATCAAAGGTAACTTGATTGGCTGGTGGCTTGGGGAAATCAGGAATTTCAAAGAAGCCCACTTGATCAACAATCTGCACAGCTGTTTCTCTGAACTCTGTTTCTCTTGGTATATTGCGTTCAACATCGGTGGCAGGAATGAATTCGACAACTCGGCCTGAAATGTCGTGATCTGGTTTGATTGTCACTTCAAGTTTTGCTGTTCCTGGACAGACATCGGCTGTCTGCCAGCGAGTGTAGATTGCCTTAGCTACGGCGCGATACCATTGCGGCCAAGTGTCGCAAGGTGGTGCTTGGAACTGAGTGAGTACACGGGTTCTCGCCATCTCACTAACTGGTTCTATCCGTGTGAAAATCCGCTGCGATTGCAGAGTGCCTGGCACAGCGCTCAAGCTAACTGGTGTCGGCTGATTGGCTGACCAGCGGCCGCCCAGGGTCTCTTTACTTTGGCCTGGTGGCGTAATGGTTACTTCGTAACCTGGTGCCGTGGTGATACCGTGTCTGGTGATGTAATGAGTCTCTTCAACTTGAGGAAGACTGGTTCGTAAATTGCTAACTGTGTATATTCCTGGCGCAATCATTTGCAGTGCCGGCTGAATAGCACTTGTTAGCGCACCTAAGGCAGAGCCTACCATGCGTCCGCCAAAAAATGTGGTCGGTTGCGCAGTAACAGGAACTGGCACAGATGAAACTGCTAACTCTGGAGATAGAACTGTTACGCCTCTACCAACTGTCTGGTAGTGACTCGGTGTGGTGTCAACTGACCTGTTACTGCCACTAAATATTGATGTGACATTTGAGCCTGGAATATAGTTGACTACTCCGTGAGCCGGCGTGCTGGTATAGGAAGATATGGGCGCAATCAACCCGTACATTCTGCCGTTACCACCTCTGGCTGTGTCGCCGAGCAGTTCCACTGGCCCGCCGCTTATGCCACCATTGGTGCCACCGGTGTGTACGTTGCCCCGAATTTGTTCTGGAGTGTATGAATCTCTAAGGGGCGACAATGGCCGACCATAGGCGCCATTGCCGTTGACTTGACCTTGAAACTGAGGAAAGAGCCGTAGTGATGGATTTAGTTGTGTTTCGCTTTTGATGCCGCCTTGCAAGGGGCCAGTGCTGCTAACACCTGAAGTTAGCGGTCGTTGATTTGGTACGACTGTTACAGGAGGCGGAAAGTAGTCTGTGACGCCGTTGCTTGCATAGCTGGCGCCAGCAAAGGAGATTTCGGTCGCTACTGAAAGCGCTGAAAGAAGCGACAAGAGAAGCGGTAGTGAAAGAGTGTTTTTGCGGCGCATTTAATGCTTCTCGAATCTCGACTTGGTAAAAGAACCATGAATTTCATCCTAGCAAAAATAGTCATACCCAAATTTGCCCTGCGTCAGCACCGCGCCCCCAGCTAAGCCCACCAATTGACTAGTTGCAGCATTTTAAATTGCCTACGACTGGGTGCAGCCACTCGTTTTTTGTTAATTATTACCGGTGGTAATTGCACCATATGGTATTGTGGTCTAATGAAGGCAACGCTGATTTTTAGAGATAAGTTCGTCTTCGCGGATGGCGCCATTTTAGAGATGGTGCTTTGGCGGCTCCCTAGTAAGTCTATTGAAAGGCCTCACGCCTTGAAGTATCGACTCCATTATGGTCGGGCCGGCGAAACTCTGGTGAGATACGACAATGAGGCAGGCAAAGGAGACCACCGTCATATTAATGGACTAGAAGAGCCTTATCAGTTTGTGGATGTTGAGACACTGCAGGCCGATTTCATCAGAGATGTAGAAGGGATACGAGGTGAGCGCCTTGAGTAAGCAGAAGAAAGAACTAGCTGTGGGTATAGCTGGCGCACGAAAAGTCTCAGCAGGCTTTGTAAAAGCCTGGAAACGTGCAGAGCAAGGTCTTTCTTTGGAGGGGCCAATCAATCGATTACATTTTCAAGATATGGCCACACTCTTTCAGTATTTGTCGCCTAAGCGCTTTGAACTGCTTCAGTATCTTCGGTCATCTGGTCCTTTGAGTATCCGCAAGTTAGCTGCCGAGTTACATCGCGATTACAAGAACGTTCATACAGACGTCAAAGAGCTGCTCCAGGTGGGCTTGATTGAGTTGACGGATGAGCAGCTATTATGTGTACCTTGGGATGCAATAGTGAGTGAATTGCCTCTGTTAGCTAAAGCTCGTTAAAAGCTCTATATCTTGGTCATGTGCATTAGTGCTTCTACCAGTGTGCCATTTGAGTGCAGGCATTAATATCTGGCAATCTTATCGAAGTAACTACCAATGTCGAGACACACCAAAGGGCGATTGCTAGACGCTATCAAGGTATCGAATATCTTGCCTTTCTGCTTGCGAGGTTGTTTCTCTCCGTTGGCATTTTTGACGGCTATTTGTGCATTAGTGATGCCTCCGGCTCTCGGCAAAATTATTACTTATGACTCTAAGCTTGGACCTCCTCGTAATGAAGTTGTATACGACTCGAAGGTTCCAGTGGAGGAATGGAATAGCTTGCCTGTCTGGTCGAACAGTGGACGTTATCTCACTGTTGTTTGGCCGCCGACTGGGCAGATTAATACCAAGGGTTACATCACTGAGGTCCCTCTCAAAAGGCATGAGGTTTGGAATGGAACTGCCCGTGTTGGGGGACCGTTTGCTGCACTAAAGAAGTTACCTGTGCGTATTCGATTGAGCGGTTCTCGCACTGTTTTGTTGAATGCTGATACATTCGAGCGCTTGCCAGTGTCTATACCTCAAGTTTGGCGCGATGCCATCTGGTCGCCCGATGACAGAATGATTGCCGGAAGCTTCGTCGGTCCAGGGATATTTTCGGCTGTGAAGAATGAGATGATTTTGCAGATTCCAGTCAAACGACAAAATTGTTTTTGCCAAGATCTTTCTTGGTCGCCAGATAGCAAATTTCTTGCGTCTGCTGAGATTGCTGGTGTAGGCGTGTGGAGTATAGCCAGCCGCTCTAAGGTTTATACGCTGCCAGATTTGGCAGGGAAGTGTGACTCGCTCAATTGGTCACCCGATGGCACCTTAGTTGTTGCCATTGGAGGCATAGATGAAGAGGATGATTTGAGCACCGAGCTAAGAGTTTGTGACTGGAAGAATAACAAGATTGTTTTCAAAGCCTCGGCAAGCGGTGGCTTTGGTGCGGCTGCTTGGTCAAAGTCAGCATCCGCTAAAAGTCTTTTTGCCTATAGCGATTCAGCTTTGCATCTGATGAATCGCGACTTTTCTAAAGAGCTTGCGCAAATACCTATTGCTGGAGGAGCTGATGCTAAGTTTCAGTGGTCGCCTGATGGGCGCTACATTGCGTATAAGGGCAGTGAGCCTGACCTACACATTTATAGTGTTGAGTCTATGCGTGAAGTCTTGGTAATTCCAGCCGAGCCCAACGGGATTTTTACTTTTCATTGGTCGCCTAATAGTCGCTATTTGGCGCTCGCTGGGAATAGCCAGCTAGCAATTTGCGACGCGCAGACAGGAAATTATTTGGGCAGCAAAAAGATTATTGATGTTCTGCCTCCGCGCTGGAGTCCGGATGGAAAGTCAATTGCTGTTAATAACTACGCCGATGATTCAATTCGGTTATTAAGTCTAAATTTTGAGCCTTCGGCGGTTGTCTTTGCTGGTGGGGCTTCTGGAAATCCCTGGAAGGATCAAGTTAGGCTCCAGAAAGTTGAAGACTGTTTTGCTGAGATTACTAGGATCTATGATCCAGGTTATGTCAAGAAGTTTCGTGAATGTCCGAAGGAAGAGCTGCATAAGTACACTCGTGGAATGTGCGGCATTGGCTTTGGCAGCGACCTGCGTAACATGTGGCAGTTGCGATATCATTCTCCCTTGGTTGAATACTTCAATAAACTTGGTATCGCCGATGGTGAAAATATGTCTAATATAATCATCACTAGTTATTGGCGCCACCTCAATAATCAACCTATAGATCTTGAGCCGCAGCTAGAGGCTGCCAGGATCGATGAAAGACGTCAGTTGCCGATCATCGCTGAAAACAGGAAGCTTTCAGATAGCTTTGTGCAGGGTTTTAAGCTTTCTTCACCAGCCCGCGAAGAGTCGAAAGCACCAGTCACGGTGCTGGCATTCGTTAATGAGGATGACAGCTTGACAATGAGGGGCCTGATAAAGCTTCGTAGCCTGTTTCCCAAAGATCAGGTTGCAATTAAGGTAGTAACGCTTACTTCGGACCTTATGGCCTATGGCAAGGAGCGATCTGGCACGAGAGAGAAAGTTCAGGCTGAGGTACGAGACTCAAAGTACTCAAAACCGTCGAGAAAGTCATCAGGTTTAAATGGTAAAGCACCGACAAAAGACTTCGCTCAAGAGGTCGAAGATTTGCTTGAGCAGCACAAAGCCGAAATCGCATCTCAAAACGCTTCCCTCGCTCAATATGAACTTCTCAAGATAGAAACCGCAGATCAAATCAATCCGAATTCTTTCGGTATGCCTCAGATTCTTGTAATTAAGAACGGCAATTATCTAGCGACTAGATTCAACTATTTCCCGATCGGTGAAGAGCACACAAAGAAGGTGAGAGAAGCAATTAAGACTTGCTTGCCCTAAGGCCCGCACTTACTTCTGCGAATAGCTCTGCATCAAATTGCTGTAGGCCGGTAGGTGATTGGAGAGCAAGGCGCCAAGCCCTTCGATATCGTTGCGCCAGTCGCGGTGCAATTCGCAAGCAACACTGAACCAGTTCATCAATTGCGCACCGTTTTGAGTCATGCGACTCCATGCTGCATCGCGCACTGTGGTGTTAAACGTGCCAGAGGCATCGGTGACAACAAATACTTCAAAGCCTTCTTCCATAGCTGAAAGAGCGGGGAAGGCAACACAAACGTCGGTAACTACTCCGGCAATAATCAATTGTTTGCGTCCCGTTTTCTTTACTGCAGCGACGAAATCGGCGTTGTCCCAAGCGTTAATTTGGCCGGGTCTAGCAATATATGGAGCATCTGGAAACATCGCTTTGAGTTCTGGCACGAGTGGGCCGTTGGGGCCTTGCTCAAAGCTTGTGGTCAGAATTGTCGGTAAGTTGAAAAACTTTGCCAGGTCAGCCAGGGCTAACACGTTGTTCTTGAACTCGTCAGGGGTGAAGTCTCTCACTAGCGAGAGCAAACCAGCTTGATGGTCGACCAATAATACGGCGGCATCATCTTTCGATAATTTATTGTATTTGCTCATAAAATTACGCGAGGCTCCATTAGTAACCAAAATGTTAGTGACTATTTTGGCAATAATGTCAGGCTATTTCAATCAACGTTAACGCGATTGAAGTGCTTGTTTACTCGAATAAACGGTTAGAGCTTATTTCTTGAATGAGCTTTCTAGGTGGTCTTTGCTGGGCATCTCGGCGATGCGGGCCAAGACGTGTGAGCCAACAATTACGCCCAGCTTTATCTGTGGTTTGTAGTTTGAGAGCAAAATAGCTGGTCCAAGGATGTTAGCGCCATGGGTTAGAACGCCAGCCGTTTGGTCGCGGAATGCTAGTTTATCCACGGCCCAGTTGATGCCTACACCAGCGCCTAAGGTAAGCAGGCTGGTTTTCATGAAACTTGCTTGTTCTTGGCCGAGCAAGCTGAATGCTTTGCCTCTTGATTCAATAATTTTGCCAGCATTTTTCTCTAGAGTGGCTGCCATATCTGACAAGCCTTCGCTTTCGATAACTGGATGTTTGCTCAGGCCTTTGAGGGCTGCGAGGTGTTCACCCTGGCTGGTGATGAGCTTTTCAGCACCAGGAGCGTGAGTCTTTTCAATTTGGCCAAGTAGACCTTTTAGTTGCTCTGGGCGTTTCAGCTCAGCAACTTTTTCGGCACTGAGGGCTGGATCAAATTCAAATCTTCTACCTGTTTCGAAGAGCGATGGATTGCTTTTCATCAATTCTTGCATTTCCAAATCAGCAGCGTGTTTGCTCAAGCCAATATTGGCGCGTAGATTCTGCAAGCTGCCATAAAATTCGCGTTCGGCAAGATTGGCGGCGCGACCAGCTTCGGTTAGTTCACTAGCACCGCCAGGGCCAGCTTCTGCTAGTGCCTTCCTGAATTTCTCAGCATTTACATCGAGTTCGGTGGTCCATTTTGTCAAATCTTCTTGTTGCAAAAGTGGGCTCTTGCCGAGGTGTTCAGAGTATTCACTGACTTGTATCAGTTGCTCAGGAGTAAGAGCTGTTTTGGGCACATTGTCGATGGCCTTGAGTACTTCGTCTAGGTCGCCTGGGCGATGGAGTTTCTTGACCAGGTCATCAGCCAGGTTGGCTTTTTCGAATTCGAAGCGATAGCCTTTATCGAGCAGAGAAGGGTCAGCTTGAAAAGCGGCATCTGCTGTTGTGCTGGCCTGGGTGAGTTTGCTTCTCAGTCTGGTGGTCAGGTCTTCACGACTGATATTGAAGTCAGTAGCAAGGTTTTGTGGAATGGCATGGTCGGTTAAGGTGGCAACTTTGGCGCCAGCTGACTCGGCCGCGTTTTGGCTGCCGCGCTTGGCCATCAGGTATCCCGAGAGTACGGCTGATGGAATTTCTATCATATTGCTCAACTCTTGACCGGCAGTGAGTTTGCTGCGGTGTGGGCGGGGAATTTCATCATCTTTGATAGGTGGCGGAACTGGCTTTGGCTCTGGTACTCGACGAAGAATAGTCTCGCTCGGAGCGGCTTGTTCGGTTGTTGCCGGTAAGCGGCGCAGAGTTGTATCAGCCGGAGCGGCTTGCTCGGTTGTTGCTGGCAAGCGGCGCAAGGTTGGTTCTGTCTGTACAGTTAGGCCGGGTAAATCTTTGGCGGTTGATGCCGGAGCGTCTGCAGCTTTGGGCCCGAGACTCTTGTGAATGTCTACGGAGTTTAGATTAAGCCCGCCGCTAAAGCTTTTGAAGACGGGGTTTTCTTTTGGCTGATCAGACATTGCTGGCTCCTGAGTCGATTGCTAATCCATAAGATAAGGCAATCCATCTCTGGTTGTAATGGGGGGAATACGCACACTACATTAAGCTCGTTGCCTCCTGGCGCAATACTGACGGGGGTTGAGTGGCCCATTAGTGCTACGATTTTAGGCTGAGAGTTTAATTTCAAGGCAAGTTTAACTACTAGTTTGAAAACTAGTTTGAGAGCAAGCCGAGCGGCAATTTTATCGGCATAGGGCAATGGCGGCAAAGCAATTATTAGTGATATTAGGAGTGATGTTTGCCTTTTTGGCTTGCACCGGTGCAACCTATTATTGGGGCTGGTTCAATGTCTGGCATTCGGAGCAGCAGAGCCCTGCTATTGGCGCTGAGCCGTTGCGCATTAAGCTAGTAGCTTTGACAAAAGATATTCCTGCTGGGGCTGAAATTGACAGCAGTAATATTGATGAACGCTACGAAACTGTCGATCACATTGCCCTTGATGCTTTTTCTTTTGCTTCTGATTGCATCGGGCGCAAAACCAAGTGGGCGCTGGAGAAAGGTCACCATTTAGCCAAGCATGATATTCTGCCAGACCTCAAGTGAATAGATTAAATGACTGAGAAAGACACAACCCTGAAGCCAATCAAGTATTTCTTGTTCCTCATACCCATCGCTATGGGGGCGGGATACTATGCTGGCAGTGAAATCGCTGTGAGCGAAGTTGCTATGCACAAAGCGGAGAAGCTTGAGGCTAACACGGCTCAAGGGACTGTCATTCGTGTGCTCCAGAATGTGCCACCAAATGTGGTTGTAGACGACTCAATGGTAAAGGCCCAGAGTGCATTTCATAATCGGATAGAACCAGACTTAGTCAATTCAATCGAAATAGTTATTGGCAAGAAAACCAAGTTTGGCCTGAACAAGGGCCAGTTGGTTGTCAAAGATGATTTGGCGAACTAAAAGGAGACCAAAATTGAACAAGCCGAGTATGCACAAGTATTTGACTAATTTTCTTCGCCTCAGTCATCGGTCTGCCCTGGCTCTGTTTGTCATTGCGCTGTTGCAAACTCCGGCTGTGCAGGCGGGTGGAAATGATAGTTTGCAGCGTGACACCGATCAGCTAGTTCGTTCTGTGCAGACCGCTTTGACACTACAAGGTAAGTGGCCACCGCCCGTGGGAAGCCAGGAAATGCAGCTTTGCACAGCGTTGCAAGCCTTTAGCCAGGACGTAAAACGGGCCCCTAACAATTCGAATAATAACCAATATCAGAATGGCCAATTTGGTAATCCCCAGTTTGCTAGTCTGCAAGCCAGTGCAGCCAGTGTTGATAATTTCATCGGCCTGGTCAGTAATTCTCCTGATGTACCATCGCGCTGGATGAACATAAAGAATCAAATCGGCTATTTTGGCGGCAATCCCTATGGTTACCCTAATTCCAATCCTTATGGCAACCCGAGTATTAATTCCAATATTAATCCCTACGGAAATCCCTATTATCAAGCCTCAGTTAATCAAGCAGGCTTCAACCCCGCTTTTAATCAAGGTTTCAATCCAGCCTTTAATCCTGCTTTCAATGGCAACAATAGTTTCAACAATTTTGGCACCAATAGTTTTGGTAGCAGCAGCAGTGGATTTAATAATCCTGGTTTCAACAACAACTTTGGCAATCAGTTTGCCAACACCAGCGTTAATGTAAGTGGTCGCGTCAGCGATTTGAACAATGCCATGCGCGATTTCTCTAGCTTCGCTCAGAAGTCGGTGGGTTCGGGTGGATTTAATGCCAGCAATCCATCAGCTATTTTTGCCATGGCCAATGCCTTGCAGCAATTGCAGTCAACCGTTAAGTCTGCTGGCAACAGTTTGGCCCGCTCCAATAGTTTTGGCCAGCAGCAGATGCAGGTGCAATTGATGGCGACGGCCTTTAGCAACTTTGAGACCCAGTTTAACCAGGCTGGCCCCAATGCCGCTGTACAGATGCGCTACGGCCAGCTCAAGCAACAGTTCTCGATTTTGCAGCATTCAGTATTTATGAGTTCCGGTCGCATGCGTTAAGGTCCGAAATCGAAAAAATAACTAAGTCGTGATTTTTTAGTCACGTCTTTTTCACGTTGTTGCCATTAGTTTAATAGAGCAAACGCACCGCACCCAAGTCGCTAATCGAAAGCACTGAGTTCTGCGAAGAGCACAATTTTATAAAGTTACCGTGGGGGTAGAGACGAATCCCGGTAGGTTGAGGCCATCAACCTTCCGGGAGTCGACTCTTTAAGGGGTCTAAGTCGGAGCAGCGGAAGTGATTTATCCGCCGATCAACCGATTACTTCTTTGCGCTGCCATTGCTACGATGCTATTAGGTTGTTAATTGAGCTTTGAGCCGTTCAGGGAGGGTCTATGGACTCGCTTTTGTTCTTAGATTTGGCTGGCATAAAATTGCCGCTCAGCGTCTTGATTGTTCAGAGCAATCGGCAAATTGGCGAGAATCACCCGGTTGACAATCATGCAGAAAGAGCCGTCCGTGAACTACAAAGGGGATTAGTCGATGTTGGACGAGTAACTAACCTCGACGATGGCTTGAAAGTGCTTACCGCGCGGCATTTTGATGCTTTGGTTTTAGACTTGCCTTTACTCGATAATTCTAGCTTGAATGACCTTGCCCGAGTTCACGCGCTCTTTCCCGACACACCGATTGTGGTTCTGACCAACTTAACCGACGGTGAACTAGCTTTGCAGGTTCTGCAGAATGGCGCGCAAGATTGTATCACCAGTGACAATCTTACCGGTGCAAACCTGGTGCGTGCCGTTCGCTTCGCTGTTGAGCGTGGGCGCTTAGAGAAAACAAAGGCTCAAGCTGTTAAACGCGATGGTGACACTGCCAGGCAGATTATTGAATATTCTCCGATTGCTACTGCCAAGTTGTCTACTACTTTGTTTGTGACTGAAGCCAATCAAGCTTTTGTGGAAGGTTTTTCTTATCTTGGCGAGAATTTGAAGGGCAAGCGCATCTTCAATTTCATTCCCCAGTTACCTGTTGTTTGTATTGAAAAAGTCTTGCGCACAGCCAAGCCCTGTCGCATTGCTAACTTTGAAGTGAGAGTAGATAGCGTTAGTAGCGAGCGCTCTGAGTATTGGGATATTGCCATTTGGCCGATTAAGGACAGCAGGCGAGATATAGTCACCGGCTTGATTTTGATTGCCACTAACGTTACCGAGAGAGTCGAACGCACACAAGAAATGGAAGCACTGAATATGGCTATGATGAATGAAATGAAAGTCCCTTTGATCGGCGCCGACAGGGTACTGGGCGCGATCGCTAACGGTCAGTTTGGTGAGCTAAGCGATAAGCTTGAAGAGGCAATCTTGAAGCTCCGCGGAAGCAACCAGAAGATGATCAGTATGGTCAGCAATTTGCTTTACGTACATAAAGATGAAGTGGCTGAGAGTAAGCCATATATAGCTATTCAAGACCTCGTCGATATTGTCGCTTCTTGCTTGCAAGAGTTAGAACCATTCTTTGTCGAGCGCAATCTTACTGCTTCAATAAAAATCGCTGATGATTGCAATTTTGTCTATTGCGATTCATGTGGTCTACATCGAGTTTTAATCAATCTTTTGCACAATGCCTGCACCCATGCCCAGTATGGTAGCGAAATTGTTCTCTCCGCTGATCTAGATAGCGATAATGCCCTTGTGCTTCAAGTCATTGATGATGGCGATGGTGTTGATCCAGAACTTTTGGCTGGTCTGTTTGAGCGGGTAACACCGTCTCGCTCTTCCACTCGCAAGCCTTCTGGTTTGGGCCTTTATGTTGCTGCTCGGATCGTCGAGAGTGCAGGGGGCTCAATAGCTTGTATATCGGCACCATTTGCTGGTGCCACATTTAGAGTGAGGTTGCCTAATAAAAAGCCATGACCTCATGAAACGTTGCTGTGAGCGACATTATTATCAATTTTGAAAATTTTAATCTTGTTTAATATGTTAATTTTGGGAACTTTTATTGCGTCCCCACGGTCGCAAGGCCGGTCGACTCACTTCGGAGCGATCGTGCTCGAAGGAAGGAAGGTCTTTATGTCTAAGAAGAAAACGCAAAATGCTTCTGCATTTCAAATGATCAAAGTTCGTTTGAGGGCAGAACGCGCTCGACTGGCTCGTTCGGGCCGTTCTGTCTCGGCAAGCAGTTGGCTGCGTGTTTTTTATAAGAATGCTTCAGTGTTGCGAACCAACACTGTTAAAGAACAGTTGTTCTTGCCAGCCCGTGACGCTAATTTGCTGGTTTCAGTGGTCGAGAACCTCGGCGATGCACCTGAAGTCTTGGCGCGGATGGCCGCAGATAAGCATCCTGAGGTTCGCACTGCCGTAGCCGATAACCCTGCGGCCCCAGTGGGCATCCTGATGGCCCTGGCCCACGACCCAGACGCCGATGTCCGCTATTCGTTGGCTGAAAACCACAACATGCCATCACCAGTGCTCAGTGAGCTGGCGCTTGATGAGAATCCGTATGTGGCCACTCGGGCGCAAGACACTTTGGGGCGAAGGATTAAGGCTGCGGCTAGAGTCAATATTCACGCGCCGTTCATTGATGTCTTCAGCACCAGCGGCACTAACTGGGCAACAGTTTAGGCGGGTTTTTAGCTTTCAATAGAGCTGCTCTTGCTGTTTTCTTAAACTAAGTGGGATGATCTCTGTTGTTAAGTCTTACGGCTGATGCTGCGGAGTTCTGCCTCTTCTAAAGTAGGGGAGAGGCAGAATTCTGCTTTTCGTGTTCGTTTAAGTGTTGGAACATGACTTCGGATATATGTTGGCCGTAAGAAAAGAGATGATATTCCGTGATAGAACCGATGCTGGTTCTAAACTGGCAGAAGGTGTCTTTAGTTACCTAGAGCGCCATCCTAATTTTAGCCATCACTCTCAACTAGTGGTGGTGGGCTTGCCGCGAGGCGGCGTGATAACGGCTCTAGAAGTAGCGCGCAAACTTTCTTGCCCTCTTGAGATTCTTTGTTCGAAAAAACTGCCTTATCCTGGTCAACCCGAATATGCAATTGGAGCTGTCACTGCTGACGGGATTGTCGTCACTAATCCTGGTATTCCGCAGCGGCCAGAGTGGGAAGATTACCTGAGCGAGCAAAGCCAGTTGTTGTTGCAGCAGACTCGTTCAAGAGAAAAGGCGATTCGCCACTCAGGTAGCCATGAAGAGATTTCTTTAGAAAACAAAATAGTGATTATCGTTGATGATGGTATCGCCACTGGTATGACAGCTTTAGCGGCAATTAAGTCAGCTAAGCAGCGGCGGGCGGCCGCTATTATACTTGCCGTACCAGTCATAAGCTTTTCTAGCTATTCTGAGTTGCGTTTAGTTTGTGATGATGTTGTTGCCCTGACTATGCCAAGAGATTTTGCTGCAGTGGGCCAGTATTACGTTAATTTCGAGCAAGTTACTGACGCTGCTGTAGCTGCTGCTCTGCAAGAGAGTCATTCGTTTATTGCCGATCGGGCTGTTAATTGCCGTAATACAAACTGAAGGAGCAAGACATGAAATTCGGTTCGCGAACCCAGGAATTGAGAACATCCCTCACTATTCACGCTGGTAAAACAAGTTTGACCGCCGACTTAGTCGTGCCTGAGCATGCTTCTGGTCTAGTAATTTTTGCTCACGGTAGCGCTAGTAGTCGCTTTAGTCCGAGAAATCAGTTTGTGGCAAGTGCGCTTAATAACAAAGGCTTGGGAACTTTGCTAGTTGATCTGCTCAGTCAAGTAGAGGAGCATCATGATACTGCTAGTGGTGCGCATCGTTTTGACATAGACTTTCTCTCTGAGCGTCTCGTTGCCGTGATCGACGCCATGGTCGTTGACGAGAACACGAAGGGCTTGAAGATTGGATTGTTTGGGGCTAGTACTGGCGCTGCTGCTGCTCTTGTTGCTGCTGAGAGACGAAGTAAATTTGTTAGTGCAGTGGTTTCTCGCGGCGGTAGGGTCGACCTAGCAGCTGATGTGCTTGAGGATGTTCACGCTCCGACTTTGCTCATTGTCGGTGCTAATGATCATGATGTGCTAAAGCTCAACCAAGAAGCAGTTTCGCGATTGGCCTGCGCTAAACACTTAGCTGTGGTCGATGGCGCGGCTCATCTGTTTGAGGAACCAGGCTCTCTGGAACAGGTGGCGCACTTGGCCCAAGACTGGTTCGCCAAGTACCTGAAGTAAGATCTTGAAGTAAGAACTTGAAGTTCTCACCTTGCCTTCGCGGTTCGACTCAGCGGGCCTTCAAACCGTCAATCAACAAGCTCAGGGTGAGCTTAGCTTGCTTCAGCAGTTGAGGCTTTTTGATTGTGGTTTCAGACTCAGTGTAGTTGTTGAAATATGGCGGATACAGTGTAGATGTGGTCATCAAAATTGTTATGGCCATTTCTTCGCTGGCCTTTTCTGGTGCAATTTCACCGGCTTTTACTGCCAGTTCAAGCAACTGCAGAACCGCGTTGCGCTTGAAGACAAAGAAGTGGGCGAAGCGACTTTTCATTGTTAATGACGTATGGAGCAATGCTTCGGGTGTATGAATGTCGCGAGTGACATTGTCATAAACCATAGCAATACTTTGCTCAAGAATTTCTTTCAAGGTAGCCAGTGGTGAGCTACCGACATTGTCAAGTTTGTCTTGCATGAGCTGTTTCATAGACTCAGCATGTTTAGAGATGACGGTGAAAAGAATGTCGTCTTTGGTACGGAAATCTAGATAAATAGAGCCTTTGCCAATACCAAGGTGGCGGGCAATATCGTCAATACTAGTACGCTCATAGCCATAACGCGCAAATAATTCCTCGGCGGCGCCGATGATCAGTTCAGCTCTATTGGGAATAGTTTTTGGTCTTGCCATGCGTCCTCCTAGAAGTTCATTATTGACCAATGACAATTGGCAGTCAATAATTGGCGTGGTCTTTTGACGCAAGTCTGCTTATCCGTTTTTTATTCTTTGACGCTTCTAGATCTTGACACCCTGTGTCAAACCGCTGGCCGATATTAAGCCGACATCATGCAACAGTTGCGATTGAGCGACATTGAAATCTACTAGCGCTTTGGCTTTGTTGATGCCGGCTTGGGTTAAGTCGCGCTGGGCATTGAGTACGTCTATATTCAGTCCGATTCCTGCTTTCATGCGCTTGACGGCGATTCGCAGTTCCTCTTCTGCCGCGCGAATTTGAGCACTAGCATGTTCTATTCTTTTGTCTGCAGCTAAGCTTTGATCGTAGGCGACTCTAACCTGTTGAAAGACGTCAAGAAAGGCTCGTTTCGCCTGAATAGCACTTTGCCTGGCCTGCCAGCGGGCGGCTTGAATGTTGGCTAAGTCAGTGGTGCCTAGGGCGCCAAGTTTCCAGTTTATGCCGAAGTTCAAGACGTATATTGGGTCTAAACTCTTGCCGTTTGCGCCGATGCCATATACAGAGCCAGCCAAACTAACATTTGGTTGCAGGGGGGCTGCGGCGACGACCATAGCTCGTTTCGCAGCTAAGCGTAGTTCTTCGTACTGTTTCAACTCGGGCCTTTTATCAATGGCAATTTGTAGCAATTGTTCAATGGGGATGGTTTTGTCAATTAGTCTTCTCTTTTGTAGTGTCTTTTCTGCACAAGTGACATCCTGGGCGAAGCTAGTATTCATAAGATAAGCAAGTTGAATTGCCGCTTGTCTGCGGGTGCTCTGTTGATCTACCAAGTTCTGTTGATCGCTTGCTAATTGTGCCTGTGATTGCAAAACATCGAGTCCTGTAGCCGTTCCCGCTTTTTCTTGCGATGAGTTGATACGTACTTGTTCTTCTGAAATTTCTACAGCTCTAACGCGAATATCGAGTAAGGCTTCGTTATAAAGTAAGTTGTAATATCGCTGTGCGGTGCTGAGCAAAACATCGTTGACACTGCCTTTTAGAGCTGCACGGGAGGCCCTGAAGCGATGTCTTTGCTCAAGACTACCGAAAAGCACTCGGCCACCTTGGTAGGCCTTGTAAGTGAAGCCCGCGTTAAGCAGTTGAATGCTCGAGGGCAATTTACTCGATGTCGCAGCCGCGCCGGTATTGCTGCCACCGAAAAGCGCCGAAGGAATGCTACCGTGCAGTCCAGCGAGTGTATAGCCACCAGCAAGGTCGGGCAGGAATTGAGAGGCAGCAGAGAGATATTTGAATTTCTGGTTGCGCATGCCAGCATAGCTGCTGTCTATGTCTAAGTTCTGGGCTAGAGCTGCTTCTAGCGAATCTTCTAAGCTTATTTTTTCCCAGTATCTGGCATCAAGGGCGATGGGGTTGAGATTATTTTGCACTGTTATAAGTGCTTTGAGAGGGGGCCTTGTTAGCGCAACCCCAGTATCATCAGTGTTGCCATCGCTGCTGCCATTACCATTGCTATTGGCACTGAGATTGCTTCCGTTTAGGTCGTCTGCTGAAATTCTCTGCGCTGGTATTTCTACCGCTTGTACATCGCTTTTGCCAATAGGTTTTACGCGCTGTGAGTATTCTAGTTCTTTTATGTACGGCGCTGGCTTTTTGTCTTTGCTGCTTGGGAGCCTTGTTTTAGAGGGCTTGTCTGTATCGACGACGGCCGCCATGTTATCTCTGATTTGGGCGCTGCCTGTAGAGGCTGTGGCTGTGGCACTAAAAGTGGTGCCATAGCTTAGGGCTGCTAGAGTGAGCAAAGACATCGTTTTTGCTGCACAAGTACGGGTTTCCATAAATACCTTTATTACTTATCTACGTGCACTTCTGGTCGGGCTGACATGCCCGGGGTTAATCTATCTTCGTAGCCTTTGATGCTCTCTGGTTCAAATACAATTTTTACCGGCACTCGCTGCACTACTTTTGTGAAGTTGCCGCTAGCGTTATCTGGTGGCAACAGAGCAAATTGAGCCCCGGAAGCTGGTGCCATTGAATCGACGTGGCCTTTGAATATTTTCTGAGGCAAGGCATCAACGTGAATTTCTACTTCTTGCCCTGGGCGCATCTTGCTCAGTTGCGTTTCTTTGAAATTGGCGACAATCCATTTTTCGTCTGATACCACGCTTAGGAGAGCCTGCCCGCGCTCAATTTGCTGGCCAACTTCTACGGTGCGGTGGCCGACACGTCCTGATATTGGGGCGACTATGCTGGTATAAGAAAGTTGATTGGCAGCGTTTGTGGTTTCACTTTGAGCTTGTTTAAAGGCTGCTTGTTGCATCGACAGGGCGTGCTTGCTGCTTTCTGTTTCTGCTTGGGCGGCCAGAGCGCTTTGGGCCGCACCTTTGGCCCGCTCAACGTTTGATTGGGCATCTAGTAGAGCCTGCTTGGCCTGGTCTACTCGCAACTTGGCCTGCTTATAATTTTCTTGTGCCGCTTGCAAGTTTGTTTCTGCTACATCTTTATCTTGCTTGGCTTTTTCGTAAGCTTGAGTCGTCGCTGCGCGGTCTTCAACTAACGATTGGTAGCGCTGGAAGTCGCTGTCTGCGCGCACTAACTCGGCCTGACGCTGCTTGATTTGCACCCCTGCTAGAGTTACACCCAGCGTTGTTTCTGACAGTATTGATTTAGCTCTATCAACTTGAGCGTTGGCGCT
>Ga0075444_10000270_pt1 | contig 30435 bp, 25 predicted proteins | sample CoawatmetaG01DNA_FD_76836 | JGI IMG/M metagenome (GOLD analysis project Ga0075444, IMG submission 76836) | Marine microbial communities from the West Antarctic Peninsula - Coastal water metaG017-DNA | ecosystem: Environmental > Aquatic > Marine > Coastal | place: Atlantic Ocean: West Antarctic... | reverse complement strand
CTTTTCTAGTACTTTTGTCAGGTCGAATTTCTCGCCGGCGCTATTCTGCCTGGCAATTTCGTTGGAGCCGCCGGTGACTAAGCCGAAGGAACCACCCATGGCAATCGAACTAGCCATGGCATTTTTTGTAAGAGATCCTTTTAGCAGACCATTGGCGCCCTTGAAGAGTCCTTCGCCCATGGTCCAGGTAGCGGCGTCGAAAAGCAATGCTTTGGGATCAAGTAATTCTTGGTTGAGGCGAGTCAGTGTCTTGGAGGGAGCAGTAAAGGTGTCATGGCTGACTGTAATATCTATTGCCCGTGAGCCAATGCCTACCAGGACGCCTTTGGTGGGGGCTGATTTGAAGGCCGTTGTGACATGGTTAAGCAGACTGCGAGTTGCTCCCCCTTTCACGGCTCCGAGGGCAAAGTCTTCAGCCTGTCTTGCCAGGGGCGCATCTGGGCTAGCTGAAGCCAGACCGTAAAGTGCCACTGTGCCGATGGCGCCATATTTACCGCGGGTAAAGAGAGCGGCCGTCTTAATCAGTTCGGTGCCGTAGTGGTCTACTTCTTTGCGAGTTTTTTCGTCTGAGATGACCAAGCTGACAGCTTTGTCCACCCCTTTCTCTAGATAACTTTGCCCCAAAAGATGGGCAGTGTCAGGCGCTTGCCCTTCTGCTGATGGTTTTTCGACGTCGGCGGTAAATTTTGGCATGCAACCTGAGCTTACTTGACAAGTGCATACTACTTACTAGCTCTTTACAAGGCAATGGTAGAAGTACTAAGAAGAAAAGTACTAAGAAGAAAAGCACTAATTAGAGATCTGCTAATTGGAGCAATTAGCGCCTTATTGCAAAGAGGCGCTCTACTTTTCCAGGTCGCGCAGATTTTTCAGGAAGATAGTGGAGGCGCTATACAAAGAGGCTTGACCCCAGGCCAAAGGTGTATTTGCCCCGGCAACGGCATTTTGCTTGTCTCCGCTGCCATCGCCAAGATTGAGGGCGGAAACCATTTCATAGGCTTCTGGAATGGCATAACCAGGGCAGGGCATGCCATTGGCTTTGTAATGCGCGAGTGCAGATGGGTCATTGCCAGGAGTAATGCGGGCATAGGAACGGTTAATCAAGCGAGTCGCCTGGATCTGACCGTGAGTAATCAACCCTGCTACTTCCTGCTCGTTGAGGTTGCCTTGGGCGGAGCCTTTCATGTTGATTAACTTCTCAACTTGACGGCAATATCCTTCTGCCAACACTGAAACGAAGCACCATTGGGCTTCACTGCCTGGTCTGGCTTGTTTTACCCGAGCTAGATACTCTTCGTTAGTGCTGCAATCACTGGAGCCGTAGTCTTTCAAATGAGACGAATGCCCTGAGATTTTTGCCCGTAGCTCTGGTAAAAGCCAGTAATTGTCAGCTAAATAACTATCGAAAACCAGCTCTGACTGCCCGTTGGCGAGGGGGAGGTCGAAGGGAGCGTAGCGCACAATGCCGTGATCACGCACTAACAATTGTTCTATTGCATTTAAGAGGCGATACTGCAAACGCACATCTTCGATGGGATGATCGTGCATTTTTATTGTGGATGTGGTGATGAATGCTAGAGAACAATCGCTTGGCCTGTGCGGATTTTCTATGGGCTGCGCTGAGGCAAAAAGGCGCTCTAAAATTTTTGTTCGGGCGGCTTTGAGCAACTCTGTTAGTGTGTTTTTTTGACTCTGGGAATAGAGCCAGTCACCATGCTTGTTTTGGCTGATCTTGCTTAGGATGGCATCAACTTTGGTATTAGACAGAGTCATCAATGTCTGTAGACTTTCAAAGCCACTGCGGATTGCTTCAGTATCCCAGGTCAGGCCGAGGGGAAATGGTATCTCTTCCCAGGGACCAGCCGACGGTGCATTGAAGTCGAATTCTCCGGCCTCGTTGGTGTTTATTGCTTTTAAGTAGGATGCCACCATGACTATAGTGGTTGCTATCAGTTCGCTGTTGCTGGAAATGTCTTCATCACTAAAGCCATATTCTTCGCCATTGCTCGAAGCTATTACAGTGTCGCAAATGGCTTTCAGTGCTAAACCGTGTGATTCAAGGCGCTTGTTGTTAAACCAGGTGGCATCGCGCTTCAGTGTCTCCGGTAGAAAAATGTGGGCCACTCCATCAAGTAGACCACCGGAGCGATAAAATTCAGGGTTGGCAATCGATTTTTCTATGGCTTCGACTTCTTCGCTCTGGCCGTAAAAGCGACACAGTGTAAGCATTGCTTTGCGCCAGGCTAAAGGTTTAAGAGTGCGTTCCATGTCGCCGCAACGTACTGTATCGGTCACCCACTGGCGTCCGCTCATGTCCCAGTTTTCTTCTGCTTCAGCTGTGCGTACAAGGCCATTTTGGTCATTGACAGATAATGCAAAAACTTGTCTGGCCTGACAAAAATCGAAGAGAGCAGTAAAGCTTTCTGGTGAATAGCTCGTCTTTAGGTAGTTAGCCACTTCACGATTGTGAACAGGCAAATTGTGGGAATCTTCAGCAAGGTAGGCTGGTTGATGGGTTGAGGCGCAAAGCATGGCTTTGAGACTAGTTTTGAACTTTTGCAGAATTTTAAGCAGTGGCTGCTGAGTTTCGGCTTTCGCTGCCTCTTGCCAGTTGAGCAAACTTTCAGCTTTGAGCAAATCGACTATTTGCCCTTCCAGGTCAATCGGTAAAGTTTCTATAGCTAAACTCTTGCCAAGGTCTGATAGCCATTTCTGGTCACTTAATGCCAGGGGATGGCGTCCGCTCGCTACTTCTTCAAGTTGGCTCAAGGCCTCGGCAATTTGCTTGTAAGACTGGCCAGGGCTGGTCTGCTTCACTTTAGCAATAATCTCCATCTTAATCTGAGCAGTTCAAGTTGACCTGCCTTTCAATATCCGGCCTAATGCTAACGCAAACTCCTTGTACTAACTGAGCTGAGTGCATTAATATTGTCCTCTTAGTTACCTCCGACCATAACGTGCCATGCCTTCAGATCCAAACGGACAGAACGAACCGCAAAACTATGCTTCCAGTCGTGGCGGCAGTTCGTATGTAGGTTTGCCAGCCATTACCCCTCCTGCTGCTACGTCTAAAGGGCCTATCTATAAAGCCTTTGCCTTTTGGATTTACCCCTTTACTCGCTTCCATAGAATTCCTGTATTTAAGCGGGTATGGCTCTACTTGACCTTTATGGCGGTCTATTCTTTTGTTGTCGATATTGTTGTCACGCAGAACTTTTCCAACCACCTTTTTAAAGAAGCCGGTGCCGCTGGCTATACCAGCGTCATTCTTGGCTTGCTTCTGGTCTTTCGCACCAACACTGCCTACGAACGTTGGTGGGAAGGGCGTAAGCTCTGGGGCCAATTGGTCAACGATTCGCGCAACCTTTGCTTGAAAGTGCGCACTTACGTGGCCACTAGCCCTGGCGATAAAGCTGAGCTGGGTGAACTTGTTGTTTCTTTCGCTTACGCTTTGAAACATCATTTGCGTGACTCTCAAGCAAGTCGCAGTTTGCCCGGCTTAGGTGATATTCCTGAAGGGGTGAAGATTAACGCCCCAGTGCATCTGGCCGGTAAGATGTATGAGAAGGTTTTAGAGTGGAAAAAGGACGATCTTTTTGACGGCTTTGTCATGCTGCAGCTTGATAGCCATTTGCGTTCGTTCATGGATATCTGTGGCGCCTGCGAGCGCATAAGAAACAGCCCACTGGCTCTTTCTTATCGGGCCTTTATGCGTCAAGGTATTGCCCTCAATTTGTTAGCGCTGCCCTGGTATATTGAGCCCGAGTTCAATTACTGGATGAGTCTGCCACTGATTCTAATTGGCTCGTACTTTCTCATTGGCCTTGAGTTAATTGCTGAAGACATTGAGGAACCATTTGGAAAAGATGGCGATGATCTGCCGCTTGATACCATATGTGCCACCATCGAGGGCACGGTCAATGATATCTTGCAACTCAACCGATCGCAGAAGTTCACTACTTCATTCCGCAAACCAAGAATTGACCCACTCAAAGAGACAAAAGGGAACCCTATTTGAGTCTTTGCTGGCATCAAGAAAGTATCAATAATGCCTCTATGCATCAGGTATTTGATATTATTGCTAGGTGAGAAGAGAACGAACTTTATTTTTACGCTTGTGGCTAGCAGTTTTAGCTGCCGTCCCCTGCGTTCTTTTTCTCAATAGCCCAAGTGCTCAGGCTGCCGATCCTAACGACGACATTGATACTAATCGGCCGAGCTTTATGTTCTCGCCAATTGTTCTGCCGAAAGGTAGTCTTCAACTTGAAAATGGTGGTCTTGATTCGGGTGCAAGGCGCGGCCGCTGGGGAATTGACTTGCCTGAAACCCAGGTACGTATCGGTCTGGCTCGCTCTACTGAATTTCAGGTCTTTGTTCCTAACTATGTTCTCAGTCGCGAAGCCGGGGATTCAACATCGGGAGTCACTGATCTTTCCGAAATAGGCATCAAGCAGCAGCTGCCCACATCAGGTAAATTTACAGCGGCAATCATTGCCGCTGTAACAGCGCCAACTGGAGCTACACGCCTTAGTCTTGGTGGCACCTCGGGAATTTTGCGCCTGCCCTATACCTATGCCATCAATAATAAATGGTGCATTGGTGGCATGCAGTCTCTGCTTCTAATTGATCATGGTCGTTCTCTGCAATGGCAGCCAGATATTTTGATCTCACGAAGTCTCGGTACTAAAGCTTGCACTTTTCTTGAATACGGCGGCTATTTTACATCGAATAACTATCCCATTAATCTCATTCACTTAGGTGCTATGTACAAGTTAACTCGTCATCAGCAGATTGATACTCACTGCGGCTTTGGCCTCAATCAAAATGCACCATCAGCCTTTGTTGGCTTAGGCTATTCATTTAGAGTCGATGGTCTTTTCTAAAATGCCAGAAATAAGCAAACTACAAAAGTGGCTCTTTGCCGGTGCTGTCAAAGAGAAGAAAGTCGAACCAAGTCAGAGTCATTGGTTTAAGGTCATGTGCCTAACTGGCCTTGACTATTTTTCTACCATTGGTTTTCAGCCTGGTATTGCTTTTATTGCTGCCGGGATACTTTCGCCGTTCGCCACCCTGGTTCTTGTTCTTGTCACCTTATTTGGGGCTGTGCCTGTTTATATGCGGGTGGCCAAGGAAAGCCCCCATGGTCAGGGCAGTGTGGCTATGCTTGAGCGGCTCCTTCCTGGTTGGCAGGGCAAGACTTTAGTGCTGGTGCTACTTGGCTTTGCTGCTACCGATTTTGTTATTACTATGACTCTCTGCGCCGCTGATGCTACCACTCACTTGATTGAAAATCCATTTATTCATAACAACCAATATTTGCCTTTTATGCAGAGCAAAATTGGTGTCACCCTGGTTCTACTTTTCTTTCTTGGTGCTCTCTTCTTAAATGGCTTTTCTGAAGCCATTGGTGTAGCTGTTGCCCTTGTTACCTCCTATCTGTTGCTTAATACCATCTTGCTTGTGCCTTGCATTTCTCAACTATTGCAGCATCTAGAATTGACTGAAAACTGGTGGCAAAAATTGTCTCAGGTTTATCATTCTCCTCTCAACATTTTGGGTCTATCTTTAGTTGTCTTTCCGCAGCTAGCCTTAGGTTTGTCTGGCTTTGAGACCGGGGTGGCGGTGATGCCACTGGTGCAGGGCAGTGAATCTGATGACGCCGCTCAGCCTCTGGGTAGAATTAAAAATACAGGCAAGCTCTTAATTGTCTCTGCTTTGATCATGACTGTTCTTCTTGTCTGTAGTGCTTTTGTCACAACAGTTTTGATACCGGCCGAACTCTTTCAACCAGGTGGAGCCGCCAATGGCCGAGCTTTGGCCTACCTCGCTCATAAATATATGGGTGATATTTTTGGCTCAGTTTATGACTTTAGTACTATTTTAATGCTGTGGTTTGCGGGGGCTTCAGCTCTGGCTGCGCTACTTAGTTTGATACCACGTTATCTCCCTCGCTATGGTATGGCTCCCGATTGGGCTACTGCCATACGGCCATTGGTGATTGTCTTCACCGCTATCAATGTTGTCGTCACTCTTATTTTTAAAGCCGATGTAGACGCCCAGGCGGGAGCTTTTGCCACTGGTCTCTTGGTGCTTTTTACTTCGGCCGCTTTCGCCGTTATGCTTTGCACCTGGCGCGAATCAATGGCTAAGCGCTGCTATTTTACTTTCGTCTTCTTTGTCTTTATCTATACCTCTGTTTTGAATATGATTGAAAGGCCCGAAGGTCTTCATATTTCTATGTTCTTCATTGGCTTGATTCTGTTTACTTCTTTGGTCTCAAGAATGATCCGCTCAACCGAGCTTAGAGTGACAGAAGTAGAGTTTGATCAGGAGGCCTTGAAGCTAATTGATGAAGTGACTCATGAACTCTGGGGCGATATTTTAGTGCTTTCCAATAGACCTGATCGGAGTACCAGTGACCATGAGCGCCAGCAACACTATAAGAAGAAAGAAGTACAGGCAAGGCGTAATCATAGTATCCAATCGAACGAAGGTAATTTTATTTTTCTAGAGGTTGAATTAGGTGACGCCTCTGACTTCGTGGAAGATCGACTGATGGTGCGTGGAGAGAGAGTAGGCAATTTTAGAATATTGCGTTGTACTAGCCCGGCAATTCCAAATGCCGTTGCCGCAATCTTGTTAAAGATGCGTGACCAGACAGGAAAAGTACCTAAGGTGTTTATGGGCTGGACCGAGGGACACCCTCTTAGTTATGTCTTCAAGTATATTTTCTTGGGTGAAGGCGAAACGGCACCAATCACAAGAGAAATTTTGCGTTCAGCTGTGTCAGACCCAGAAGTCAGGCCGGAAGTGCACGTTAGCTAATTTGCTTTGGAGCGCTTTAAGCTTAGCGATGATGCATCTTCAAGATCACATCAGCGTATTGCTGTCTGGTTTGTGCCAGTCTTGGATCTGATGCCAATAGTGTTCTCTGCTGAATGGCTAGAGCCTGTTCATAATAAAGTTTGGCTTCAGCTAGGCGACCGGTAGAAGCATAGAGTGCTCCTAAACAGTTATAGCTATCAGCTACAAAGGGGCTATTGCCGTCAAGCTTATTTTTGCGAATGGCTAAAGCGCGCTTGTAGAGCGGCTCAGCAGCTTTGAAATTAGAGGCTAGCTGGTAGGCTTGACCAAGGTCGTTTAAGGCGCTGGCTGTGCTCTGGCTGTCAGCCCCGCGTTCTTTTTCAGTTAGATCAAGGGCGCTCTTCAGAACTTTTATGGCATCTTGAATCTTGCCCTGGCGCATATACAAATAACCAAGGCCTGTTAGCGAATCGGCCATGGCATAACTGTTGCTACCACCCGCTTTTGTGCGCAATTCAAGTGAGTGTTTCAGATCTTTCTCTGCCTCGGCAAACTGACCTACAGCAGTTTCAGCTCGGCCAATGAAAGCCTCGCATTCGGCAATACGTAGGGGATCATTACCATTGGCTGTGTATAAAGATTTGGCTGTTTCTAAGTTGGCTTGAGCATCGTCATATTCGCCTTGGGCATATTGAATCATGCCGAGCAAATAACGATTGCCAGCGTTCTTTGGCGAATTGGTTTTCTCTGCCATTTTAATAGCAGTTCTAATTTTTTGTTTTGCTAGGGCGTAGGCACCCTTGTTGTAGTCCGTTTGTGCGTCAAGCTGCAGCTGCTCAATTTCTTTCTCGCCCTTGCTGCCACCAGAATTTTGATTGAGAGCAAATGAGATGCCAATCAGTAAAACTGCACCAACGGCAATGAGCAGCATCTTCTTATTAGCTAAAATGCTGTTTGCTACTGTCGGGGCGCTGACATTGCCGCTGGTACTGCTGCTAACAGCTTCTTTAGCAGGGCTTTCTGGCGCGGCGTTTGCTGGAGCAGTCAGAATTTTCTCTTGGCTAGATTCGTTGTTTTCAACAACGGGAATCTCTAAGCGCGGAATGTCTGTTCTTGTTAGCGAATCACCGGGAATTCCTTGATAGACATGATCGAGAGCCTCTCTCAGTTCTCCCATAGACTGATAGCGGTCGTCGGGTTGCTTGGCCATAGCCTTGAAAATTATTGCTTCAAGATCAGCGGGAATATTTAGTTCGGGGCAGACGATGCTAAATGCTGCTGGCGTTTCGTTGACGTGCTTGTAGAGATACTCGATTAAGTCATGGCCAGTGATTGGCTGTTTGCCAGAAACCGTGCGATACATGACACAGCCAAGAGCATAGATGTCAGAGCGAGCGTCTACTTTTAAGGCACGACACTGTTCGGGGCTCATATAAGGCGGGCTGCCGAAGACTTCACCGGTTCTGGTTAAATTATCAGTCTCCCCTTCTGTGGGGGTGAGTAGTTTGGCGATGCCAAAGTCGACGATTTTGACAAAGTCTGGGTCGTTATCAAGCTGTACCAGCATGATATTGCTTGGCTTGAGATCGCGGTGTACCACCCCATTCTCATGGGCGTGGGCCAGGCCAAGGCTGACTTGCTTGAAAATATGGACGCTGCGCTTTAGCTCTAGGTTAGTACCGCCAGCTATTTGCTCGGCCAAGCTTGTGCCTTCTAAGAAAGCCATGACCAGATAAGGCACGCCACCGTCGGTCACGCCAAAATCGTAAACGGTGAGAATATTGGGATGATTTAAGGCGCTGGCCAGTTCTGCTTCTTTTTGAAAACGCTTAAGTGCTGCCGCCCCCGATACTAAATTAGGGTGCATCATTTTGACTGCCACAATGCGCTTGAGCAACCGGTGTTTGGCCTTGTAAACCTGGCCCATGGCGCCATCGCCAATTAATTCCAAGATTTCGTAGCGGTCGCCAAGTACAGTGCCGACCAAATCAGTTTCTTTTAAGGGAGTGAGAGTTGTGCCATCTGCTGGGCAGACTGTCATCTCACCAACATATTCTTTGCTGCAGGCCACACATATTTTTTTCTGGTTTCCAGCGTTTCCTGAGCCCGTATCTGGCATCTAACTCTAAACTCTTCTTTTTAATGATCCGTGATTCGTCAATTTACCGATTATAGACCCTTCTCTGGGGGGAAGGTCAAAATGTACGGTAGCGTAAGCTTGAGGTTAATCAACCTGGGTTGGGAATAAATATTTTGTGCACTAATTTCATGGTTTAGTACTGGGAGAGTAAGACTTGGAAACCAACAGCAGCCAGTCAGAAAAGAAGCAGATAGATACAGCACGGCTCCATGACAACACTGTCTCACCTCGCGATGATAGACGCGATCGGGGCAAAATTTTGCACGAGGCAGTGCCCCACGAACTGTTGGCTCGTTTTAAGCCTGAAAGTAACCGCCCCGACCCGATTGAGCTGATTGAACAGTCAAATGTTGGTCGCCGGCCAGAACTGATACCCATTCGCTATGGTCGCATGTTGGTGTCGCCATTTACCTTCTATAGAGGAACGGCCGCTCTCTTTGCTTCTGACGTCGGTGAATCGTTTGTCACTAAAGTCAAAGTGCAAACTTGCGGTGATGCCCACCTTCTAAACTTTGGCGCTTTCGCTACACCTGAACGTAATATTGTTTTTGATTTGAACGATTTCGATGAAACTTTGCCTGCTCCGTGGGAATGGGACGTAAAGCGGCTTGCCGCTAGCTTTGTCTTGGCCGGTCGCAACAATGATGTTAAACCTAAGCACTGTCAACAAGCGGCTGAAGCTGTGGCTCGGGGCTATCGGCTGAAGATGCTCGAATACTCCAAGATGAGCATTCTTGATATTTGGTATGACCGCTTCGACTGGAGCGCTGTGGCGCAGAACACGTCTGATCCTCGTTTACAGAAACGTATTAAGGATAAGACCGAAAAAGCAATTAAGCGCACTATTCAGTCATACTATTTCCCCAAAATGACAGAAGAGAGAGATGGTGACTATCATATTAAGGATACTCCGCCAGCTGTTTACCACCTCAAAGGCCGTGAAGCTGATATTTTCCGCGAGCAGACTCTGAAGGCTTTTGAGCTCTATAAGCAGTCTTTGCAAGACGACCGTCAGCGCTTGTTTGACCGCTATAAAATGGTCGATGTTGCCATCAAAGTTGTTGGCATTGGTAGTGTTGGCACTACTTGTGCGGTTGCTCTAATGCTGGCACCGGATGCAGAGCCTTTGATGTTGCAATTGAAAGAAGCCCGTGCCTCTGTTTTGGAGGCTTATGCCGGACATAGTGAATTTAAGAATCACGGGCAAAGAGTTGTTGCTGGCCAGCGCATTATTCAGTCTGCTAGCGATATTTTCTTAGGTTGGACAGAATTTGATGACGGAAAACACTATTACGTTCGTCAGTTGCGTGATACCAAAGTTAAATTAGAGCCTGATTTGTGGGATGGCCCGCGCTTAGTTGAAAGTGCTGAAGTAATGGGAGCTGTTCTTGCTCGGGCCCATGCTCGCTCTGGTGATGCGGCGGTTTTGAGCGGCTATCTTGGTGAAGAAACGACCTTTGAAGAAGCCATTGGTTTGTTTTCTATCGCCTACGCCGATCAAGCAGAGAAAGATTATGAGCTGTTTTTAGATGCAGTGCGCAAGGGCCGGATGAGTGCAGCTGAGGATTGCGGCTACTAGAATTAGTAGGCTATCTTGAGAAGTCAGTTAGCGCCTTTCTACAAAGGCAAAGTCGATATAGGCATTTTCTGGATCTGTTGATACCAGTCGCACTCTGACGCGATCTCCGACGTCAAGGGAACGTGAGCCGCCATGACGCTTATTTGCATGCTGGCTAGTTACGAGTTTGCCTTCGACTGGTGGTCGGAAGGTGCGCACGTACGTAGCTTCTGGCTTGACACCGGTGATGATACCATCAAAAATATCGCCAATGCGACTTGATAGCAGAACTGCAGCAGAGATCTTGCGCATTGTGCGCTCTACTTTCTTTGCCTGTCCCTCTAGTCTTGTACAATTGGCTGCGATTTCACTCAGTTCATCAGTGCTATAAGGAGTTGGCTCTCCCGCTAGAACTGCTTTCAATAGCCTCTGGGTGATCAGATCGGGATAGCGCCGATTCGGAGCTGTAGAATGGGTGTATTCGTTCACTGCTAGTGCGAAGTGGCCGGGCACGTGTTGCCCAGGCACTTTGACGATATATTCGCCCCGCCCTAGTAGCTTGACGATTGTCAAAGATAATTCACTGAAGCCCTCTGGGTCAGCTTCTTTCTGCCTGATGAGAAATGCTGCCAGTGCTTTGGCATCGGGAGCTTCAGGAAGGGAGTCGCCATAAGATTCCGCTACTTCGATTATTCGCGGCCAGCGCTCTGGGGTTTTCACTGTGCGCATAATTGATGGAAAGCCTTTTGCTTCTAAAAATTTAGAAGTGGCTATGTTGGCTGCGATCATGCAGTTCTCGATTAAGTCGCGAGCCGGATTGCTCTCTACTAGCTCTAAATCGAGCACATGTCCATCTTTTACTACAGCACGTGCTTCTTGAGTATGTAGGGCAAGAGCGCCGCCACTTTGTCGCAGAGCGTGTATGTGATCTTTGGCTATGCTTTGAATAGCAAGCTGCTTTTCTAGACCGGCTATTTGTGCCAACTTAGCTGGTTCGCCATGATCTAGCCACTGGCCAATCGAGTTGTAATCAAGCTTAGCTTTGTTTCGGATAATGGCTCTGTAGGCGTCACTCTTTAAGACATTGCCTGCGCGATCAAGAGTTAGCTCCATACACATTGCTAGCCGATCTTTGTCAGGCAGAAGTGAGGTGAGATTATAAGAAAGCTCTTCTGGCAACATCGGATAAGTGACAACGCCTGTATACACTGTTGTGGTGTTGCGTTGGGCGTGCAAGTCAATGGCACTTTCTTTCGGCACCATTGAATCGACATCGGCTATGCCAATGATCAGGCGAATTTCTCCGCCCGGCAATTGCTCGGCATATTCAACTTGGTCTAGGTCTTGCGACTCGCGATTGTCGATTGAAGACCAAAGCAAATCGCGCAAATCTTGAATGGGGTGGTCGCTTTCTGAAATCTGCTGTGAAATCTTCTTAGTAGATAATAGACCGAGCTGTTCAATTACTTCAGGCTCGAAAACTGGTGTGAAACCTGCTGCCAGCACTTCTTTGTCTGCCCTGGCGACCAGGTCAAAGTTCTCTGCCGCGTTTCTATCACTATTGGCTTCAGTGCGATGGCTTTCGCTTTTGTCGTTAACGGAACTAGAGCGAGAACTAGAGCGAGAACTAGAACTTGTTTCGCCCCGACTAAAATCAGAATGATCTTTGGGCTGCTGCTTACTGTCTTTAGAGTGTCTCTTGGGGTGATTTTTTCTTGGCATTTTTTCTTGCTTAATTGGCCTAACCAAAATAGCAATCTTTGGGGTTAATGTCCAAATTCGACCGATAGGTTAAACTTTGCCCTCTGGCATTACCGATGGCAATGTGGGTTAGCAATGTGGTTTAGAAAGATGAAATTAGCGCGGGCGCTTGCTGCAGAGACTTTAGGAACGGCATTCCTCCTTGCAACTGTGGTTGGTTCGGGGGCTTTGGCGGATAAGCTGGACCTGGGCAACCTGGCCGTTTCTGTTTTGTGTGTTGCTTTTGCCACCGGCGCTGTTTTAATCGCTTTGATAGCTGCCTTTGGTTCGATTTCGGCTCATTTCAATCCAATAGTTAGTCTGGTATGTGCTCTTCGTGGTGAGTTCAAATGGAAACTTGTGGCACCCTACATTGTTGCTCAGTTAACTGGGGCAATATTAGGTGTGGTGGTCGCTAATTTGATGTTCGATTTGCCAGCCGTTACTATCTCTACCACCGCTCGCAGCGGAATGGGGCAATGGCTAGGCGAGTTTGTGGCGAGCTTTGGCCTGATCGGTATTATCCTTGGTAGCGCTCGCTCTAATTCTAATACTGGTATTGCTGTGCCGGCCTATGTAGCTGGGGCAATTTACTTTACTTCCTCAACCTGTTTTGCTAACCCTGCTGTCACCGTCGCTCGCATCTTTACTGGCACCCTAACTGGTATTTTGCCCGCTGACGTACCAGCTTTTATACTGTCGCAGCTTGTCGGCGCTCTCTGTGCTGCTGTTGTGTTCGGTTGGTTGTTCGCTGCCGACAAGGGTGAAGAGCAAACCTCGGCTGGGCAAAATATTGAACAAGAACGGGTAAGTGAATTAGAGCCAGAAGTGCTTGCCACCCTAGAGCGAGAACTTGCTGCTGCAAATAAGTAGAACGTTTATACAAGTCGATAATTAGAAATAGTAGATAAGTAGGAAAAATAGATGTCGAGAAAAGATGATCCTTTGGGCGTGACTCAGAGCATCAAGTTCAACACCAGATTGAAGGCAATGGATAGTCCCGAGGACATTCCTGCTAACTGGATAGGAAGCCCTATTGCTGACTTGATTGGCTCCCACAATTTTGGTCAGAAAATTGAAGTTACTGGCGAGCCCCGCATGTTGATTTCGACCTGCATTGAGTTTCGTTATCATCCAGCTGTTCCTAGTCAGTATGCCTATGTTATTCGACGGGCCAGTGGTCGCTTAATCGGCTCTGAGTTTGCCTTAGTCTATGCACTTTCTCGCGGAGTGAAGCATGTGGTGCTAATCGCTCACAATGACTGTGGCATGACCAAAGTGACCCAGCACAAACCAGCTATGATCGCCACTCTTGTTGAGCAGGGCTGGGACTCTGAACGCGCTGAAGAATTTGTTGCCATGCATGCTGGTCGTTATCATATTGAAGATGAAGTTGATTCTCTCAAGCGTGAATTTTATCGCCTCAAGCGTTTGTTTAAGAACGTAGAGATAGCGCCGCTGTTCGTCTCACTTTCAAGCAACCGCTTGCATGTTCCCAACTGGTATCTCGATTTTGTTAAGAAGCCAGATCTGGGTAATGCTAATGAAAGCGTGCCAGCCGAAGAATATTTGATGCTGCCTTAGGGTTAGTCGAATCTATTGCTTAGCTGCCAAGTCGGTAATGATTTTCCATTCTTTAGCTGTCACTGGCTGTACTGACAGCCTGCTACCTTTTTGCAGCAGTGCCATCTCGCTCAGGCCTGGTATTTGACGTAGAAGTTCTAAAGGCAAAGGCTTTTTGAAAGTCTCAACATGTCTGATGTCAATCATGTACCAGGTCGGTTTAGCTTTGTCGCTTTTAGGATCGAAGTGCACATCATCAGGATCAAAAGCTGTGTGATCGGGATAGCCTTCTTTTACTACTTCGGCAATACCGGCTATGGCAGAGGGTTCTGAATTGCTATGGTAGAAGAAAACGAGATCGCCTAGCTTGAAGGAGTCACGCAGGAAATTGCGAGCTTGATAGTTGCGCACACCGTCCCAGTAGGTTGTTTTCTTTGGTGCCTTGGCTAAGTCTTGAATGGAGAACACTTCTTCTTCACTCTTGAGCAGCCAATAGTTGCCGCTAGATTTATTGGTTGTTGTAGATTCAGCTTTAGACTTTGTTGTTGTGCTAGCTGCAGATTTAGCCGTCGCTTTTGACTTCACTATCGCTTTTGACTTCACTTCAGTAGAACTACTTTTGGCTGCCATTTGGTTCCTCGTTAGATTTTTCGTTTGTTTTTTCGCTTGTTGTTTCTTTTGGCTTTTCTACAGGCTTTTCTTTGGGTTTTTCGCTGATTTTGCCTGCCATAATGTCGTTGATTTGCGCGTACAAAGCGTTTGCTTCAGTTTGCTTACCGTCTTTCAGGTACATTTTTGCGTAGGCCTGCATAGTCTTTATTTTAGCTTGGGGCTTAAGGTTGGGCATATCGATAACTAACTTGAAGCGCTTTTCGGCCTCAACTTTGTCGCCTTTTGCCAAATACATTTCGCCCAGGTCGCACTGTGTTTGCGCTACTTCAGCTGACTCCTCGCCGTTGGCCACTTTGCGAATGGCCAGGGCGCGGTTAAAGTTTTTCTCGGCACTGGCATAATCTCCGATTTCTTTGTATTCGTTAGCGAGGAAATTTATGCTTTCCGAAAGTTTGGCGTGATTAGGTCCAAGCACTTTTTCGGCGCCAGTGATGCGCTCCTTCATTATCTTGATGGTATTCATGTGAATTGTTCGTCGTTGAGCAATTTTGCGCTCAACGTCTGAGCCGCCGCCGACTACATCAGGCGATGAGAATGAAGCGGAGCCACTGTTGGTATCGCAGCGAAAAGTTGCATTGATAATAATAAAGGGCTTACCCTCGAATCTGATGAAGCCAGCACTGTCTACCGCTGTGCGACACGCAACATCGAAAGAGCCATCGCCAGAGCCTCTCTTCATCACCCAGTCGCTGTAGCTACCGTCAGGCAATAGGCGAAAGCTGGCATAGGCTGTTCTCGCCGCTGGCCTTTGCCGGCCTAAGGTGCGCATACGGTTATCTACCATTTTTTCGTCATGACGCATGACTTCTGATAGTACTTCTTGCAAGTCAGCTCTAGCCATCGGCGTTGCCATAATCGCTGTCAAAAGCATGGCTATTGCTGGCAGCAGTTTAATTGGTCTTGCGGTTGCAAATACGCGCATAAGCATCCTTGAATCTATGATGGTCAATTTTAGCACTGTGCGGTTTTTCAGATAGATGTTTACAAGATTGCTGCTTCTTAGTAGCCTTACCAGATGAAAACAATAAGCACAGAAGAACAGAAGCTCCTTGCTCGCGTATCTTGGCGACTACTTCCCTTCTTGCTGGTGCTATATATCGTCTCCTATTTAGACCGCATCAACCTCTCTTTTGCGGCTCTTGAAATGAACGCTCAGCTCAAATTTAGTGACCAGGTCTTTAGTCTGGGCGCTGGAATATTCTTCTTGGGTTATTGCCTTTTTGGTATACCGAGCAATGTTGTGATCAAGCGCCTTGGGCCGCGGCGCTGGATAAGCACAATCATGGTGGCCTGGGGCATTGTTACAGTGGCCATGTGCCTGGTCAAAGATGCCCTTACTTTCTACATCTTGCGCTTTACCCTGGGGGCTACAGAAGCTGGCTTCTTTCCTGGTATGTTGCTTTATCTGACCTTCTGGTTTCCCCCCAAGCAGTACGGAACAGCGGTAGCTCGTTTTATGTCGGCCATTCCCTTGGCCGGCCTCTTGGGAAGCTTCGTTGCAGCCAAGGCATTTGAGATTAATGGCCTATGGGGTTTAGAAGGGTGGAAATGGCTCTTTATAGTCACCGGAGTGCCAGCCATTGCCCTTGGTATTGCCGTGCTCTTTTTGCTGCCTGATAGACCGCACCAAGCACGGTGGCTAAATGATTCGCAGAAGAGCATGCTTGAGAATTTGCTAGCTAGTTCTGGTGACGAGAAAAAGAGCGAAAATAAAGATGAGCAGCAGCTCTCGGTTGTGGCTACCCTAAAGAATTTAGTTGTCTGGCGCTTCGCTCTGCTCTATTTCTCAACGACAGTTTGTATGTATGGCTTTCAACTTTGGTTGCCGCAAATAATCAAGACTTTTGGCAGCGCCACTAATACTAGTAATTCTTTGGTGGCCTTGCTCTCTGCTATTCCTGCGCTGATGCAAGCTTTGGGAATGCTCGTTATTGCGGCTAGTTCAGATCGCAGTGGTGAGCGTCGCTATCATGTGGTGGCTTCTTCGGCTATCACAGTGTTTGGTCTGGTGGCGGCTACTTACTTGCCTGACAATCTCAAATTGGCCGGATTGAGTTTGGCTGCCTTTGGCATATGGGGCACTGTTGGCCCCTTCTGGGCTTTGACTAGAGCCTCGCTCTCAGTGCCAGCGCAACCAACAGGCCTAGCTTTTATCAACTCAGTCGGTAATCTTGGTGGTTTTGTTGGGCCGATGTTGATCGGTCTGATTAAGCATTTGACTGGTTCTTATGCTGGCGGTGAGTTTGGCTCAGCTTTGTTGCTTTTAGCTAGCACTGCTGTCTTTACCGCATTTTTGGCTATTACTACTAAAGTACAAAATAAATAGGAGTTACCAGTGACATTAAGAGTTTGCGTTGCTGGTGTCAGCGGCTGGACTGGCAAAGCTGTAGCAGAAGGCATCTGCGCTGCTGCCGATATGACTCTTGTGGCAGCGGTGAGCCGCAGCTCTGCCGGTAAGAGTCTGCTAGAGCTTGGACTTAGAGTCGAAAGTGATTGTGATGTGGTTGTGGTAGCTACTGTTGAAGAAGCACTAAGTCAGCCAATTGATGTATTTGTTGATTACACCAGCGCTGCTGCGGTGAAACAACACACTCTCTGCGCTGTCGACAAAGGTATTTCAGTTATTGTAGGCAGCTCTGGTTTAACTGCCGATGATTTTGCTGAAATTGAAAAACTAGCTGTGAGCAAGAATGTTGGCGTAATTGCGTGCGGTAATTTTAGTATTACTGCCGCTCTGGCTAAGCATTTTGCTTTACTGGCTGCGGAATACTTACCGAGCTGGGAAATCTTAGATTATGCTGGTTCGACTAAGATGGACGCTCCTAGTGGCACAGCGAGAGAACTAGCTGAGTGCTTAGAAGCAGTTAGACAAAATAAGCTTGGCCGGGAAATCAAAGACGTAGTAGGTGACAGTGCCGCCCGCGGTGCGCAGATTAAAGGCACCCCTGTGCATAGTCTGCGCTTACCTGGCTATGTTTTATCGTTTGAGACCATATTTGGTTTGCCAGAAGAAAGGCTCACTGTGCGCCATGATGCCGGTACAAGCGCTTTGCCATACGTTGACGGCACCTTGCTGGCATTGCGCCAGGTTGGTGCCGTCAAGGGTTTGATTCGAGGGCTCGACCAATTGATGTTTGGCAAGAGATAATCACAATCTTTCTCTCTACAGAAAAGCCTTTTGCGATTTTTCCGCAGAAGGGGAGTCAGTTGTAGCTATCGAGTCTGACTCTGTTGTGCTGAAGCTACAAGATGGAAATATTTTGAAAATTAGCTCCCGCACTATCCTTGCTATGTTTTTGCGCATTCTTACTGACCATGGCTTTCGCATGATTGATCGTGGTATTTCGCAGATTGGAATTTATCAAGGTCAAGTTAAGCTGCTTGACCCATTTGCTGTTGCCAAAGACTAAAGAAGATTACGGGCTGCCGAATCTACCTATTGAGAGCAGTATCTTGCCCCCAAAGTGAATCAAGCAAACTGGCATGGTTATGGCTAAGAAATATGCTGTGCGCAGTTCTAGTTTGTTTGAGGTATCAATCCACCTTGTGGGCAGCATAACTATCGGAATTGCCGATAGCAGAATGGCCAGCACTTGCAGCATAGTTGATGCGTATGAATATGCATTGCAGGGCGTTCCGATCTCGTAAACGATTCTGAAGGCGGCTACCATAGCAATGGTGCATATAACTAGCATAATCTTCATGGCGCGGCCCTGCATTGTGAATATTAGAGAATATACCTCTCTCAATGAGTCTTGGCCATACGTGTTGTTACTGATGTAATTAGGACCTAGAGCTAGCTAACTAGGGCCTGGCTCTATCTTTAATGTCGTGTTTTACTCATCCGCTTGGTCTGTTGGGTTACGACCATTTTCGTTTTCTTCTGGTTTCGTTGGATAGACCAACTCGCGCCAGGTCGGTTTTTTCTTGGCTTCCGGTGACTTTGCCTTTCTGGGCTTTTGTGAATCCGAAATAGAATTTCGAGGTCTGTTATTTGTTGTCCTGAGCTTTCTTATCGAATCTCTCTCAATTTGACGAATTCTCTCTGGGCTAACCCCGAGGAACAGACTCACTTCCTTTATTGACCGTTGGACGCCGTCAGCAAGGCCAAATCGTAGGTTCAGTACATCGCGTTCTCGTAGCGATAAACCGGCCATTACTTCGGCCAGGTCTTCCCTCAATAATTCCTGGGTAATAGATAGAGAAACTAAATTGTCATCGCCATCTTTTGTCATGTCGGTCATGCTCGAACCTCCATATGACAATCATACCCGAGCTTAACCTCGCCTTAGTAAGTGGCCATTAGAATATTGCCGTGTTCAATGCAATTTCCTCTAGTGAGGCTCGTGTGAATATGAACTCTAAGGAACGATACGAGTTGGAGCGCATGACCAAAGACCAGCGTTATAACTATGAGCACCTGAGTCAGCAGGATCAAGCTAGTTATGAGCGGATGAGTAACGATGAGCGCAGCTTATACAATCGCCTAAATAGCCAGGAGCAATGGGATTACCGGCGCATGACGCCAGAGCAGCGCTATGAGTTTGAGCAAGAGAGTTAGAAGGTTAACTTGCTGGTCATGTTAAAGCTGATCTTCGAAATTAAGATTCGTTGGTTCGGCTAGCAGACCGGTTAGCGGTACGGTCTTGTCCACTACTTCGAATTTCACTTCGTCGAGCCACATTTTACCTACGCCGATTAAAAACAATCCGAAATTCATGCTGGTGCTTTCTTCCGGCACGTCTACCACGAGAGCATACTGCTGCCAATCTGTATCCGCTAAGATTGGTCTGTCGCTCATGTTGTCGAAAGTGCCCTTCCATCGACAGTACCAGCCCCAATTGCCAATAATGTCGAGTTCGATTCGTCCGATAGAGGGTTCGGCTAAGGCCGACTTGACCCAAGCGGTCATGCGAATGCGCTGGTTGCGAAATTCTGGGGCAATGCCGCAGGTTTGCATAAGGTGGCCGCAAGCATTGCGTGCATCTTCATCTGATGCATCTTTGGCGATAGAGTCAATAAAGGCGCAGTTCTTACCGGCGTGCCTGCTGGCCGGTTCAAGGCCGACAACAAAGTCTTCATGCTCGCCGTCGTTTAAGTGCCAGCCTTTGATTGTCGTGCTAGTAGCTAGTTCACTGATGCGCTTAGCCATGGCTTACCTCTGTTTAGAACACCTGTCAGGGATAGTAACTACAATGCTATTCTAAACCAGCTGCTGGTAAGACGTAGCAGTCATTTATCTGCCCATACGATTTAGCACGTGGATGGAAGGTGTCGACTCATCTTCTGGGATGATGGCAATGCCTTTAATTTGTGCCATTGTGATAGGGCTCCTGTCTGGTGTTGGTTAGTGCATAAAAATTGTCGGTTTTTTCTATTTTTCTGCCTACATCTCTTTTTGATTGGAGTAGTCAGCGCCTTAGGGCTGCAGTTGGTTTCTTTGCCCTGCTCTGCGGTTGGCGCTGCTAGTGAGCAGCCGCGATCATATTGTCTCTCGCAGTCGGCCACCTATTCGGTTAGCTCCACCTATCCTGGTTACGAGAAGAAAAGCTGTTTGCTCACTGGTGCAGAAGATTTGCATGTGGCACGGCTTTTATCGAACCAGGTGATTGCACCCGAGTTTGCCTTTCATACACAGTTGCAAGACCACCCCAATATAGTCATTGATCTCGGCCGTAGTTGCCTGGTTGATGGTCTGGTGATTGAAAATCGCAGACGTCAATTGCAAGAACGCGCTCAAGGTTTGACTGTGTTGGTATCAACCAATAAGGTAGATTGGAGGCCGATCAAAGCTTTTACTAAAACTCCTGATGTGTGGAACATCAAGCTCAGTGAGCCAGTCGAGGCTCGCTACGTCAAGCTTGAGCTGGCGGCAACTAGCTACTTCCATCTCGCCCATGTATCAGTTAACGGTCGCGATATAGAGGACGGCTCAGCCCTAGATATTGTCGCTCAGAAATCTCCCCCGACAACTGTGTCAAAGCAAATTACTGCCGCTGATCTTGACAAATCTGTCGCTACTGATAGGCCCATAAGAGATAAGTGGGCACTGGTCATTGGTATCAATGATTTTGAAGACCCGCGCATTCCTCATCTGCAATATGCAGCAAAAGATGCTACTGACTTTGCTAATTTTCTTACCACCTATGGCAATTTCGCTAAAGATCATGTCGTGCTATTGACCAACGAAAATGCCACTGAGCAAGAAGTTAGACGCATTATTGGTGACGATTGGTTGCCGCGGCGGGTGATGGAAGACGACGTCATTCTCATCTATGCATCTACCCACGGTAGCCCGAAAGAGCTTGATGTTGCCGGTCAGAACTTTTTGATTTTGCATGATACCAATGTCGATAATTTATTTTCTACTGCTATCGAGCTTGAAGACTTAGCCAGGACAATTAAGCGGCGCACCCAATGTGATCGAGTGCTCTTGGTGCTTGATTCATGCAATAGTGGTGCAGCAGCCGTTAATGGTGGCAAAGGTTTGATTCGTACTAACAATTTTGATCTTGGTAGTATTGCTGGCGAGGGCACTATCGTTATTTCGTCGAGTGGTGCTGGTCAACGTTCGTGGGAGTCAAAGCGCTATAAAAATGGCGTGTTCACCCATGGTTTAATTGAGTCTTTAAAGTGCAATGGTCAGCAGACCAAGTTAAGTGATGCTTTTAATGCGCTTAAAGATAGTGTTGAGCAAGAAGTTCGCTTTGATCGCAAGGCTGAGCAAACTCCCGTTATGAAAATGACCTGGAATGGCAAAGAAATGGCCATTCTTGCTCCGCCTTCGCGGCCACGAAAGACCGAGCCATATGTTCCAGTCGCCCCGAAGAAAGCCAATTGAAATAGTCATTTCAACACTTCAGCTCTTCAACTCTTCAACTCCTAACTCTTCAAGTATCTGGGCAACGATTTCTTCTAGCGAGCCAGTGGCATCTACCACGATGGCATCGGCGGGCTCTTCGAGAGTGTTGAATTGACTCTTGAGCATCTCTGCTTTCATAAAGTGATTTTGGCGCTGCTCCATGCGCCGGTAAATTTCATCGTAGCTAGCTTTGAGATAGACAAACTTTGCCGCCCCGGGTCTATTTTGGTGCTCTTGCGGATTCTCTTCCGTATTTTCTTGCGTATTCCCATGGCCCTGCTCAGGCCCATGCTCACGTCCAAGGCCAGGGGCATGGCCAGGGTTCAGGCGCTTGCGATATGACTCTTTCAAAGCCGAGCAGGCCAATACTGAACCTTGCTCCTCTTTCTGCCATAGACTGATAGCGCTTGCCAGGCTATTGAGCCAAGGTTCACGGTCTACATCTGTCAGCGCAAGGCCACTTGCCATTTTCGCTTTGTTAACATCACTATGAAAATTATCGGCGTCAAAATAGCGAAAATTTAGGGCTTGAGCAAGTGCCTGTGCCACTGTTGATTTTCCGGCGCCAGATACACCCATGACAATGATTACTAAACTCATCGCAACAACAATCTCATATATTTAGAAGGTGACATAATCATTTTGAGTCACGAGCGGTTGTCAGTAGTGCGCTGGCAGCATGTTGCTGAAATAAGGAATTGACCATGACCACTAAAGAATCGGGTAACGCAGCATTCATTTCGGATGTTGATGTGCACTTATTTTCAGAGGGTACCCATTATCGCATCTATGAAAAGTTAGGTGCCCACCAACTTGAGCGTGATGGCGTCAAGGGCACGCACTTTGCCGTTTGGGCTCCCAATGCCGCCAGAGTGTCAGTGGTTGGTGATTTTAATGAGTGGAATGCCGATAAAAACCCAATGGTTTTAAACCATTCCTCCGGCATCTGGTCCGCATTTATTCCTGCTCTTGGTCACGGTACTCTTTACAAGTATTTCATTGATGGTGCTAATGGTCATGTCCAGAAAACTGACCCGGTTGGTTTTGCTAGTGAAATGCGGCCGCGCACAGCATCGATTGTTTGGGATTTAGACACTTACAAATGGAACGACGCCAAGTGGTTGGAAGCTCGCGATAAGAAAAATTCGTTGGGCAAACCAGTTTCGATCTACGAATTGCACCTTGGCTCTTGGATGCGTGTACCAGAAGAAGAGAATCGCTGGCTGACCTACCGCGAAATGGCCGACAAGTTGATTCCCTATGTGCTGGAGATGAACTTCACCCACGTTGAGTTGATGCCAGTTTCAGAGCACCCTCTTGATGCATCGTGGGGCTATCAAACTACCGGATACTTCGCTGTTACCAGCCGATTTGGTCCGCCTGAAGACTTTATGTATTTAGTTGATAAATTGCACCAGGCTGGTATCGGTGTCTTGGTTGATTGGGTTCCTGCCCACTTCCCTCGTGATGGCCATGCCCTTGGTTTGTTTGACGGCACTCACTTGTATGAGCACGCGGACCCGCGACTTGGTGAGCACCGCGAGTGGGGCACCTATGTCTTTAACTATGGTCGCTACGAAGTTGCTAACTTCCTTTTGAGCAATGCCATGTTCTGGTTCGATAAGTATCACATCGACGGATTGCGCGTAGATGCAGTGGCTTCAATGCTCTACCTTGACTATGCCAGAGAGAATGGCGAGTGGGTAGCCAACCAATATGGTGGCAGAGAAAATATTGAAGCAATTAATTTCTTGCGCCAACTCAATGAGAAAGTTTATGCCGAGTATCCATCAGTAATGATGGTGGCAGAAGAGTCAACCGCTTGGCCGCAAGTCACCCGCCCCACTTATGTTGGCGGCCTAGGTTTCGGTCTTAAGTGGGATATGGGTTGGATGAATGATACTTTGCAGTTCATGAGTCTTGATTCTGTTCACCGCAAATTCCATCACGATAAGCTAACTTTCAGAAGCATGTACAGCTTCTCTGAAAACTTCATCATGCCTTTGTCTCACGATGAAGTAGTGCATGGTAAGTATTCACTGCTTTCGAAAATGCCTGGTGATGCTTGGCAGAAGTTTGCCAACTTGCGTTTGCTCTTTGGCTATCAATATTCTTCCCCCGGCAAAAAACTGATGTTTATGGGTGGCGAAATTGGCCAGTGGATTGAATGGAGCGAAGAGCGCAGCGTCGATTGGCATTTGCTGGAGTATCCTACTCATGCTGGTGTCAAACAGTGGGTGAGCGATCTCAACCATCTCTATAAGACCGAGCCAGCTCTCTATGAATATGATTGTAATCCAGGTGGCTTCGAGTGGATTGACTGCCAAGATAACGAGCAATCTATTGTCTGCTTCTTGCGTAAAGGCAAGCATTTAGACGATTTCATTCTGGTATTGTGTAATTTCACACCGGTCCCAAGATGGAACTATCGCGTGGGTGTACCACAAGGTGGCTACTGGAAAGAAATGCTCAACTCTGACGCCGAAGTATATGGCGGTAGCGGCATCGGCAACCATGGCGGTGTGCACAGTGATTCTCATTGGCATCATGGCCGTCAAGACTCTTTGTCGGTTGTAGTGCCACCACTTTCTATCGTCATGTTCAAAGTGCAAAAGCCCGAATAAACGCGAGATATCCAAGTAAATGAAACCTGCATTGTCGAAAGAGGCACTACTTGATCGCAAGTGCTATAAGCACTGGACAAAAGTGAACTTGCGTTATGGTGATACCGATAAGCTTGGTCATGTGAACAATGCCGTGTTCGTCACTCTGTTTGAGTCGGGTCGCGCAGCCCTGTTGTTTGATCGCAATGGCTCATTGGCAGGGCCCGGAAAGACCATGGTATTGGCTAACATTGACGTTGATTTCAAGGCTGAATTGCACTATCCCGGTGATGTAGAAGTTGGCACTGCGCTAGTTAATATTGGTCGCAGCTCTCTTAAACTGGCTCAGGTCGTCTATAAAGATGGTGTCTGCTGCGCTGTGTCGCAATCGACTATAGTTTTGATAGACGAGAAGTCGCGCAAACCAATTCCCTTCCCATTTGATTTGGCCAGACAGATTGAGCAAACTGCGCCACTGACACTGCAGAGCGCTAACTAATATAGGGTGAAGTAGGGTGAATTTTTCAATGAAAAGAGCGTTGCTTTTATCATCGGCACTATCTATTTTGACGGTTTCGGGTGCCTTTGCTCAAGACCATTTCAATTGGCCCAAAAGTCGTCTGCCTATTCCTGTTTGTATTGTTTCTGGTAAGGGAGTCCCTGGCTATCGGCCGCAGCTAGAGGCAATAGTGAAGCAAGCTTTTGACGATTGGATGATTGCTAGTGGTGGCAAAATTCAGTTTGTATTCGTGGATAAAACAGATGGTGGCCAAGGTATTACCTGTCAGTGGACGAATGATCGCTCAAAGATGACTTCGACTATTGAAGACGGCGAGACCATTGTTGTTCCAGACGCTCAGGGAATTACTTCTGCCAAGATTATGCTTTTGACCGTGCCACCAAAGGCAATGCCGACTTTGACTGATAATTATGCTCGGCGGGTAGCGCTTCACGAAATCGGCCACGCTTTGGGAATCGCCAAGCACAGCAGTAACTCTGGCGATATTATGTTTGGGACGATTTATCCCGTTGATAAGCCTTGTGCCTTGACTGAAGGGGATACCAATGCGCTAGTTGCGGCTTACGCCCCGGCTGGGTCAAGTACCGCTTCTGGAGCGTCTGGTTCTGCTGGTTCATTAGGTGCAACTGGTTCTTCAAGCTCGTCAAGTGAACTGCTGGGCGGTCAAAACGCTGAAGTAGAGAAAATCCCGGGCGCTTCACCTGCCGCTGCTGCGGCCAAAGCATCAGCTCTGAGCAAGCCGTCTTCTGGCTCAGAGCCGCCTGCTGTGCGCGGCTTGCGCCTCAATAATGAGGCTGCGGAAGCCATGAATTCGGGTAAGTTTGATTTGGCTGTGAGCAAGCTAGAAGAGGCTTACAAATTGGCACCAGACAATCAAATGGTTGGCGCCAATCTTGGCATGCTTTATTCGAATATGGCTAGTTTGGCCATGATGACGCGCAATCTGCCGAAGGCTGAAGACTATTCCAAGAAAGCTGCAGCACTGGTTGAAAAATATAGTACCAAGGCTAATTTGATGCAGGTGCTACGCTCGCAGGGCTTAATTTTGCACATGGCTGGTAAAGAAGCAGAAGCTCTGAAAATCGAAGCCAGGCTGAAGTCTATGGGTGCGAAGTAAGGTATTTTGTTCCTGGTATCGATTTTAAATACATCTTTCGGATGATGGCAAATAGTCCTGGATTATGATTCGAGCGACTGCAATGGGTGGTACAGTAGGAACATAACGCAGGTTCTCCAGTGAGAGAAATCAGGGATGGTTTTTACCGCGAGCAGCACCGGTCCTGCGAACAACTAATAGATAATTGAATCTGCTCACAGCGTGATTTCACCATTTAAGTTGTGGCTAAGGGCGAGCATAATAAAGTTCGGCTCTTTGGTATTGCCCTGTGGACATGATGCACCTGCCCTGGATCTCCTATTTCGTCAGCTGGCACAATGTCGGTATGCTGAATTTAATTGCCGTTGTATCAACATTGGTCTGCCTTGCCGCGGCCATAGTGTGCTGGTACCAGATCGCAAACACTGAAGAAGATTGAGTATGATAGAGTCGATGTCGTCGGTACATCGCCTCTAGTAGTCTTGGGTCAGTTAATGCCTCGAATGTTCGTCATAATATCTGCTTGCTTGTCTTTCGCCTTGCAGCTGACTGTGCCAGCAGTGGCTAAAACACCTCACCACAGCAGTAATAAGCGGGCCCTATCGACTAATTCAAGCAGGCTCAATGACCTGCCGAGAACGTATGGATATGCTGGAGTGGTGATAGCTAGAGATGCAAAAGGTCTCTATTTTGAGAAGGTTGAGGACGGCTCACCGGCAAGAAAATCTGGACTTCAAACAAATGACAGATTGGAGAGCTTCAAAATAGATGCACCCTCTAATCGCATCTATAAGAGTTTAAGTAAAACTATTTCATACAACCCTAATAAGACAATTCTCGTTACCGTCAGTCGCGCTGGCTCTTCTTTACAGATTCCACTGCGAGTTAGCTCACTTGAGGCTTGTCCTAACGAAGAAATTCTCAAGGTAAAGAGAGCAGAGCGGAAACGCGATAGAGAGGGCGTAAGGTATAGCCATGACATGTTTGCAGATGCCCCCGAAGTGCCCCAAGTAATTGAGTTCTTCGACAGCAAGACTGGTCCATCAAGTGTTTTGCTCAAGAAGCGACTGGATGGCTTGAAGGTGTTGAGTCTTCCACTCGACGATCCACGTACTCAAGCCAAGCTTAGGAAACTGAATCTCAAAATCGCACCGCAGGTGGTGTCGGTGGATGCTTGTAGCGGAGTCATTTATCCCTTCCCAATTGGCAGTAATTGGTATGCAAATCGTGACCTCTTTTATACGCTCGATTACGAAAAAAGCGAACCTGGAGAGTTTGCAGCAATCAGCGATAAAGATGGTCGGCCAGTGGCAAGTGAAGTGACAAAGTTACTGTCTGAGCAAAAAATTGCCTTGCGAAACAATAAGTTTGACGGTTGGCCCCCAATTGTCCATACGGAGCTCTGCCAAATCATCTTTGAGACAAGAGGCGGCCACCTGGGCCCTTCTATAGAGCCACTTGTTCCGATGGCGCACACTTGGTTCTATCAGAATCAGAACAATTTCATTTCGAGTAAGGGTAATGAGCTAAGTCAGGTACTGCACGCTCTTGTGCGCCAAACCGTTAAATCGCTGAATAGCAATGCACTTGACTCAAAGATCGCCAGCTCAAAATTAACGGGTGAGGCGAAATTGACTGGCAATTCCATCAAAGCCGGCTCTGCGGAAAACCCTGGTTTAGGAAAATTCCTAAAGTTGGACGAAAATCAAATCATGGTGCGGCTTCTGTCAGAAAAATGCGCCGTGGCGCGAGTAAAGCACATGCCCCCTGGGACAGAGTCATACTTTTATCTAATTGATGATGATGGTTGGAAGGTATCAGCTATTCGTACACCACTTGAAGAACGAAAGATTGCGCCTGGATACGACATAGATGAACCGTCGTGCGATGACCGTTGGAATCAGTGGAACGCTGAGCGAGTGCGCAAACTTACTCCCGTGCAAAAGGCTTCAGAGAATGCTATCCATAATGCGGATGTCCGAGCCGCAAGGCGAAGCTTAATGACAGATGACGAAATTAAGGTATGGTTCAACCGGCACCAAGCAGATTTGAACGTGTTAGCAAAACAGTCAATGACCGACCTAAAAGTTGGTGAGTTCACACAATATAGACAGTTCAGTTATGAATCGCTGCTGCCGATTACTGGTGATCCCTCTGTATCTATTCCTGGCAGACTGAAGGCGCTAGAGCTTGGGGCCGTAAAAAAGGTCAAGGAAAAAAATGTCTATCTCAGCTATTCCAATGCTCGCTATTCCGAATCGGGTCTACTTTATTCAGAAGATAATTGCCCGCCTCCGATTGGTCCATATGGAACACTCTGGACCGAGAAGCTAGGCGAGCACTGGTATCTAATGCGAGTCATTGACAATGAGCAATTCCCGGCAATCGAAGCACATCGGGCGCTAAAGCCAACAGGCAAGGCGATTCCTTAGCGGACAAGTCAGAAAGAGGCTGCCTGACACCGTTTGTTCGTCTGGGGAAGTGTAACATTGCCGAGACTTGCAACTTATGTAAAAATGATTTCTCCCTGAGGGCTTTTCATGAATACCTGGCATGACACGAGTAAACAGACAGAACCAGACAGCAGGAACAGGGTCTTGCTGACTACGCCACTTCCCTCGGCTCTGCAGGCTCAGTTTATTTGAATCATGATCAAAAGCACCGCCACCAGTTTTGAAATTTCCTCCGCCGCCGAGGTTCAGTCTCTCAATTTCAACCGTTGGCTAACTGATTTTGCCTATGGTGCCCTGGCTCTTAAGGGCTTTTTTAGTGCCGAAATTATTCCCCCTGATCTTGCTCCCACTGAAACCGAACAAGATCAAAAACTACCTGCCATATGGTCTGTTATTCATCGTTTTGACAGCGAGGAAGCCTGCTCAGCTTGGTTGAATTCAACTGAAAGGAAGTCACAGCTTGATGGTCTTGCTAGCGAATTTCAAGGTCAAGTAAAAGAATGCGCTGCTAGGGCCTCACTTTCTGAGCATGGCAGCTCGGTTGTGGCTATTGAAACCTACGTGGCTCCGGGTAAAGAAGATAGATATTTTCAGTGGAAGCGCAAACTTGAGGCTACTCAGTCAAGCTTTCCTGGATATGAGGGGAGCTATCTGCAAGCTCCTGTGCCCGGTCGCGACAACTACTGGAGTAGTATTCTCCACTTCGGTGGCACCGATGCCCTAGAGTTCTGGTTGCATTCAGAGCAGAGGCTGGCTCTGGTAGCGGAGAATGAAGAGTTTGAAGCCGCCACCAGACTGCAGGTGATAGGGTCGACTTTCCCTGGCTGGGAGCCAACTATTACCGGTAAACCGGTGACGCCTGCCTGGAAGACGGCATGCCTAGTGGTGTTGGCGCTCTATCCTATTCTAGTGGTGCAGCGGCACTATTTTGTTCCCCTGTTGAATGGCTTAAATATGGCCCTGGCTGTAGCCATTACCTCTTTATGCTCAGTTGGGGTAGTTTCATTTATTTGTATGCCAGTTTTGGTCAAGAAGTTTACTTGGTGGCTGCTGCCGAATACAACAGAAAAGGCAGAAACTTCGAAAATAGAGAGAAATGGCACCACTATTGTGCTGGCAATTTTTCTACTTGAGGTTTTGCTGCTTTCTTATCTGGTGTCTGTAGTTAAATGATGACAAAGGCAAGGCCGGTCAAAAGCTAACATATGCGGTCTGCAGGTTAGATTGTCTGAGTAGAGATTATTCCGTTCTTCTTTTGCCTGGCAAGCTTTGTCCGCGCTTGAATACGGTTAACTAGCGCTGTCTGGGCTTGACGGAGCAGATCTCAAGACGAGAACATCTAACCAAGAATCATTGCAATCGTCGCTTCAGGAGAATTTATGAAATCACCAGTCTGCTTCAATTCACGAAGAAGCGTCTATTCCCTGATTGCTCCAGCTCTCACAATCGGCATATTAACCTTATCTCCAGTGTCTCTTCAGGCAAAAGAGCAAGATTCAAAAGAGCCAAATCAGGCCAAGCTTTCGACGAAAGAAAAGTCCGGGAAGGCTGACTCAGGCACGAAAGGGGCTGCTGCTTCTAAAGACAAAGCTGATGCCAGTAAGGCTGAAGAGGCCAAAGAGCAAACTGTTGTTTTAGGCGACAAGCTGGCAGTGGTCAAATTGCCAAAAGAATTTCGTTTTGTGGAGCCAGAAAGAGCGATTGCTTTCTTGAAAGAACAAGGCTCGTCGGGTGAAGGTGTGCTGGGAATTATTGCACCACGCAAAGATTCTCCCGATATGTATTTTATAGTTTGTCGTTATGAAGATTGTGGTTACGTCACAGAAGACGATGCCGACAAAATAAATGCTAACGATCTGCTCAACACATTCAAGGAAGCGAACAAAGAACAAAACGAAGAGCGCATCGCTCAAAAGATTCAACCTTATTATGTCGGTGGATGGGCTGAGAAACCTCGTTACGACAAAGCTAGCCACCAGATGATCTGGGCCATTGAAGTCAAAGAAGTAGACTCAGCAGATGCACCTGCTGACACCATCAACTACAACACTCGCATGCTAGGCCGACGTGGTGTGCTATCTATGAATCTAGTGGTTTCGCCGAAAGAGCTGGAACTAGGCAAACAGAAGGTCGCCACGCTTCTACAAAACGTCAAATTCAATAAAGGTCAGACTTATGCAGAATATGTTGCAGGCACTGACAAAGCGGCAGGATATGGCCTTGCTGGTTTGATACTGGGTGGTGGCGCAATGGCAGCCGCGGCTAAGTTCGGCGTATTTGGTGCCTTGTGGAAATGGGGCCTTGGTATTCTGTTGGTATTGAAGAAGTTCATCATCATTGGCATTGTCGGTGTTGCAGCGCTAGTATCAAAACTTTTCAAAGGCAAGGGGAAGGGGTCTGCTACTGCTTCGGAGAGTGTCGCTG